>Ga0172375_10000081_pt1 | contig 133899 bp, 102 predicted proteins | sample LakKiv1m_FD_114537 | JGI IMG/M metagenome (GOLD analysis project Ga0172375, IMG submission 114537) | Freshwater microbial communities from Kabuno Bay, South-Kivu, Congo - kab_092012_11.1m | ecosystem: Environmental > Aquatic > Freshwater > Lake | place: Democratic Republic of the Congo...
ATTACCAGGCGACAACCGCCGATATTGGTCTTCCGTGAGCTGAATCGCACCAGCCATCAACCCAGCCAGTGAGCCCATCGCCGTAGAATAATGCCACTCCGCACCGTTGCCGAAAGGTCACGATCGTTCGGCCTTAGAAGAAGGAAGAAAATATGCAAGACACGGAATATCAAGCATACGTAAAGAAACAATCATACAACGATCTCCTCTCCATCAGAAACTCCCTAAGTAAGACAACTTACCCAGACCGCTACGCCATGGTAATCGCAGAAATCGAAGCGAGGGATAAAGGTCCGGTTCCGCCTCCTCTGTCAGGCATAAGTCCCGACCCGATGTTGCGACCTCACACTCAACCAGAAGATGTAAGTACGCTCACCAAGGCTCTCATTATCCTTGGCTTTTTGATACAAGTGTCTAGTACATTCATGAGTAACGCTGAAACAGAGGCATTTCAGATGCTTCGATTGTCTCTCGCTCTTATTGGTGGAATCATTTCGGCAGTTGGTACTGCCAGATATGCAAGAAACATGGGATACTCCCGTTGGCTTGGTGTCTTGGGTCTCTTGGGCATTATTGGACTAGGACTTTTATGCGCCTTGCCACGAAGACAAACTCGGAATGAAAGATGAGGGCCGAACCAATCTCTGCATGGTATTTTTCAAACCTGCGGTTTGAAAAATACCATGAGAGAGGTCGTTGGCAGGAGGATGAAATGATAAAGACTGTCACGATCTGTGGAATCGCGTTAGCGGCATGCGCGCTGACGAGCGGCTGTGCATCCATATTCGCACGCGGCGCTGGCGGAGTAGACGAATTCTACATGGGCGCGAAAACGGACTGCGCGATCCTCACGGAAAGCGGGCAAGGCGATTTCGGAGCTTACACAGGAGGCCTGGCACCATTGGCCCTGTTGGATCTCCCGCTTTCAATCGTCCTCGACACCGTGTTGCTTCCAATTGATGTGTTCTTGGTCATAAAAAAGGACAAATGAAACTGCCAACCATTTTCTGCACTGTATTCTTCGACCCGCGGCGGGTCTCGAAACGGCGAGAATGACGTTGGGAGTAGGAGAATTATGAAAAGAATATTGATGATATTGCTAATTAGCGTTGCAGTGACGTTTGCAGTGGAGCCAGAGAAAATGACTGGTCTCCCCTCCCCAAAAGACGTTTTTACAATTGCCATTTCACCCCACTCAAAAGAATTGAAGGATTATTTCTCGCCTGATTCACTTCTCAAATCGCTGCCCAAGCTAGTACCAGCTGATGTACAACTTCCGGCAGGAGGTAAGATTTTCTGGCAATCAGGAGCAATCGTTCTGAAAGATAAAACAGTCCTGTTTTGGCGCACTTGCGGAGATTGGTTCATTGCCATAGACACGCCAAGTGGCACAACTTTCTATGCATTTGAAAAGAAGGAGCCTCCCAACCATCCATCGGAGAGTACTCGGTGACCCAGGCGGTCACCTCGACTCTCAATGGTAACGCCAGGCTTCAGAATAATGAAGCAAGGGCATCGAAAGGCGTGATAGCAACAGGAATCATGCAGTCGCTGGAAAACAGAACAATCCTGGTCACGGATCAAGAGAAAAAAATACCGCGTCGCGGTTTTTTGAGTTACAACGTCTTGCAACACAGACGCTTAGGCAAAGTCTAGTCAACTAGACTCGTCTCCGTGCAGACGTGTAAGCCGATTGTGATCAGAATGAAGAAGATGAAATAGCTAACCATACCTTCAGAAATTATTCTTCTTGCGAGTCGAACCAACAAAAGGTATCTTGACCTCCTATGAAGGTCATATGACCTATATAGGAGGTCTTAAAGATGCTTGAGCCACTTCTCGGATCGCTTAGCAGTGAAAGAGTCCTTGTCTTTATCTTTGCACGAAAAGAAGGATACGCACGAGAAATTGCCCGTTTCTTCGAAACAGACCTTGCGCCAATCCAGAAGCAACTCGATAAACTCGAGCTTGCTGGAATCCTGGCAAGCCGAACCGCAGGAAAGACAAGGCTCTATGAGTTCAACCCGAGGTATGCGTTCCTCAAGGAAATCCAGAGCCTCCTGGAAAAGGCTATTTCTTTCTACTCGCCGGAAAATCGAGAACGTCTCATAATGGTGCGTCGTCGTCCTCGCAGAAAAGGGAAAAGACTGTGATTGCCGTAGCGGATATGACCCCCATCGAACTTGCCGGATTTGTCGGCAGCCATCTGGGCAAACAAGGGATCAATGTCGTGCTTTCAGGAGGGACCTGCGTTGCACACTATAGCAACGGAAAGTATGTCTCGATGGACCTGGACTTCGTTAATGCTGGATTTGCCAAGCGCGGCAAAATCAAATCTGCAATGGCGAAAATAGGATTCAACGAAGAAAATAGATATTTTAGACATCCTGACACCGAATACCTCGTCGAGTTCCCTCCTGGACCCCTCGGGGTCGGAGACGAACAGGTCGGCAAAATTGTTGAGATCAAAACACGCGCAGGTAAATTCAAAATCATATCACCAACCGACTGCGTGAAAGACCGGTTGGCCGGTTATTATCATTGGGATGACATGCCGTGTCTTGAGCAGGCTGTGTTGGTTGCCTGCGAGAACCCGATCAATCTCGAAGAGATCGAAAGATGGTCCAAAAAAGAAGGCAAAGGCGATAAATTCGAGCAGATTCGAAACCGATTGAAAAGGAAGGCATAACCAGACCTTTCAGCGTACGCTGGAAGCCAGCTCCGCTGAAGGAGATCGTTCAAAAGAAAGGGGATACAGAATGAAGAAGTTCATGTACCTGGCCGTTATCACGTTTCTCGCAACGCAACCGGCAACGAAGAGTCTCGCCTACGAAGCGGGGCCGGCCTCTTCCGACTCTTATACTGTGCAGGAGATAACCCAGGCCCTGCATGACCTTGATGGCCGGATCGTAATAATCCAATTCGTCCCCGGCTATGTCCGCCAGCAGTCAGACGGAACTTACTACTGCAACCTCGGCGACGACGAGCATGTCGCAGTCGTGATAATCCCGGAAGCCATTGGCAGAACCTGGTTCGGCAAGAACAGGAAACTCTCCTCAACTAAAAACACTGCATCACAAATTATCTACGCTGTAGTCAGCGCCGGCCAGATTGAAAATAAATATGGAGCAAAAAGGGAAGGCCCTGTTCTCAAAGCCATCGGCACCTCCATCTTCAAAGATATCAGGGGAACTGTTTCCTACAGGTGGTAGCCCGGCGACGGACGGTCCTCCCTGGGCCGGACGCAGGCTGTGAAATCAGGACGGCTTTAACGCGAAAAGGCCGGTCGGCCCCGCAAAATATGCTGGCAATCCATCCTGTTATTGGATAGTACTTCCCGCGGTATTTTAACCGCAACAAAAGGAGTTCATATGCGTAAAGTCGGATTGTTACAGCTGGGTTTGGTCGTCCTGATGGCCGGCATTTTGTCAGGTTGTGTTTCAATGCCGGGTGGAATCGCCCCGTCCTCAACCCCGATCGAAGGACGCAAATACCAGACCCTTGGTTATGTGAACGATACAAGCAGCTGTTCGAAATTGTTCGGCTTTATACCCATCTCAGGTGCAAACAGCATCCGCGATGCAGTTCAGGGCGCCATACAGAAAAGCAGAGCCGATGCCCTGATTGAAGTCTCCGTAGACTATTATACCCAGTTCTGGTTTGTCTTCATCCGCCACGTTACCCGCGTGGAAGGCATGGCAATCCGCTTCGAACGATAAAACGGGATAGACAACAGACTAAGGGCAGGAGCCGACTACGGTACACATGGCCGAAGTCGGTTCTAAGGGGCGACACAGGTGCCGTTGCCTCTGCGTACTCCCCACCTGCACATAAATCGCGGATATTTCCTGGTTCGCCACGTTTCGTGGCGATGTAAACGCGGTGTGCATTTCGATTTCTTCGAGGAGAGATTTCTCGTTAGATTGTCTCAGGGCCAAGACGCCGCAGGCGGGGCTAGATAAGTATCTGCACCGCCTGCGGCAACACCGGCAATGAGATAATATCACAAAAAAGCGCTCATCGCGAAATGCACAACGCTGTCAAACACGATGATCACGCAACGACAGGCGCTGATGCCTCTGTGTACTCTGCGAGGGAAATTCTTCCGGCTCAATATGCAAACCTGCACGAGACCGTTCATTCCCCGCGCTCAGCGGATGCGGTTGCATCGGCGATCGCCCGCAGGTCACGATCGCGCAGCCCGGGATACATCGGAAGATGCAGTATATCCCTTTCCACCGCCTGCGACACGGAACACAACCCCGTAACCCCGCCCAGCTCCTTCATCCCCGAACAGTCGCTCATGTATCCAGGCGAAACATCCACACCGTGCTTTCGCAGACGGCTAGCAAACAGGTACCTGTCCGGCCGCGTGATGGCAAAGCTCATGAAAATATGGTCACCATCTGCATCCGCCGCCAAAGGAAGCCCCTTCTCGCATCCGGCCTGCTTCAGCAGCCGCAACAGCTCCGTTCCCCTGCGCCGCCGGGCCTCGTTCTTCGCGTCAAGGGTCAGCAGCTGTTTCATTCCAGCCCTCGCCTGCGAATCCACCGGCGTCCATTTCATGTAACGCATTGTTTCCTCAGTCATGCCCTGCATCTTCTCCTCGAAAGCGATGTGGATCCTGTCGGGCCCGTTGGAGGGCGAAGTCTTCAGGACCGGCGCGACAAAAACATTGAACAAAAGACGGCGGGTCGCCATCCACATGGCAAGAGATGTAACACCCTCCTTGAAAAGACGCTTCTTTGATGCGCCGCGGAATTCCCGCATTATCTCAACGATACGCCCGTATACATCCTTTTCCCGGCACGCCAGCATACCTCCGGAAAACGTCGTAAAGTTCTTGGTAATGCCGAACGTGAAACACGCGGCGCGCCCGACACAACCGGCCTTCCTGCCACCCACCCTCGCGCCAAACGCCTGCGCACAGTCTTCAATGATGTCAACACCGGCCGGCCCGCAGATTTTCTGGAGATCATTAAGGGGACAGGTCCTGCCGAAAAGATGTGTGGGTAGAACCGCCTTTGTGCGGTGAGTAAGCACTGCACGCACGGATTCCGCCGTCAGCTCATAGGTCGCCGGATCAATATCAGCAAACACCGGCTTGAGCCCTGCAAACCTGACTGCCGCCGGCATGGCGAAGTAAGTAAACGCCGGAAGTACTATTTCCGAACCCTCGGGATAGTTCAGCGCTTTCAGCAGCAGCCACAGGCTGACCCGGCCCGACGGGACAAACACGGCGTGCTCGCACCCCTGGTACCGCGCAAAACTCTTCTCGAATTCACGAGTCGCCTCGCCGGGAGAGTTATGGAGAAAAGCGACATCTTTCAGAAACGACAGTATTTCCCCCGGACCTGCCGTGGGCTCAAACCTTGGAATCATTCTCTAATCCTCCGATCTACTAACGCGAGCCTGAGCCCGCAACCCAAAGGATCTAACCCGATCTGTATCAGTCCCGACCTCTTTGAGCGTCGGGATCCGTGCCATCAGTGGTCACCTTCTTATTTATTATCACAGCCGCTAATTTATGCGGCACTAATCAGCTCTTGGATGCGCTGGTAAGGACAAGATCATGCATCTTCAGGAGAATCTGTCCGCCAGCTTCAACCACGACATTGAAGCTCATGTTGCTACCATCCGCCTTGCCGTCGGTCCAGACCGTGGCTTCAATGTCCTTCCCTTTACTTTCCACACCTGACCACCACAGGCTCTTCACGCCCGTCGGCAGGAATGAACCAAGGTCATGGACATGACAGAATACTGCGGCCATCTGGAAAACTCCGTCTATAAGCGCAACAGGTATGCGGCCCCTGCCAGTCCTGTAAATTGGGTCCCCGTTACTGCTGATCCTCGCGCTTATCATCTCAGCCCCGATCTTCAGTTCATTCTTTAAGACCCGGAAAACTGGTCCCGAGAAAAGAAAACCCTCCGTCCCATAGAGTCCGCCGGCAGGCAAAACCTGTAGGATCTTACCCTGCTCCGGCTTGCGCAGGATATCTCCTTCCGGCTTGCCGCAACCCAGTTCACCTTCAAAACTCCTGGTACCTGGAAAACGGGCATCACTCCCCTCGAAATATGCGCGGCCTGCATCATTCATGGTCCAGTGCATGACCAGCCTCATCCCTTCCTCCTGCATGCGGATCATCGAGTTGAACCGTACATTCTTCCATGCCAGCGGGGCCCAGCCGGCGGGCACGCCAAGCGACGAGAAATCCAGCATGACGGCACCGGGCAGGACGGCAATGTCGTTGATACGGTGATCCCTCAGGAACGGATCCTGCAGATCCATTGAACGCGAGGAACGGAGAATCGTCGCACCGGCAACACGCTCTTCCTCCAGGAGCCCGTCCGTTTCCATCCGCCGGGATGGAGCATATGAAAGCGGTTCACCGCAAAAAGCAACTACCGGCGAATCTTTTCTCCCCAGCTCCTGCCTCATCATTTCGACGCCTTCCTTCGGCGAGATTACGGGGATTCCCTTAGCCCTGAACACAGCCTGCAGCTGCTCATCCGCAGCCATGCCGGCCTGCGACCAGGGACTCCATAAGATCGACTTTGTAAACGGCACTCCGGATTTCCTGAGCCTCACGGCCTGCCTGTTGAGGAAAACGTTTGCAGCCGCGTAATCAGTCTGTTCCGCATTCCCGAAGAAGGATGCTATAGAAGAAAGGTTGATCCAGAATCTCAGCTTCTTAAGATCCAGGCCGTTCTCCAGCACAAGGGCTGATCCGGCCTTGACGCGGACAACCTCGAGGAAATCATCGAAAGATTTCTTCTCTATCCTGGCATCCATGATTATCCCGGCTCCATGGATGACTCCCGTGACAGATTCCTTCAACTTCGAGGCCAGCTTCCTGACGTTACCGGCCTCGGAAAAATCACAGCGATGATACTCGGCGCGGCATCCAAGTTTCCTGAGCTTCTCTATCGTTTTCCCCGCGCCTCCTGCCCCGTCCTTCAGATCCCTTGAACCCGTAATAATCCACCGGGGCTTAACCGTAGCGGAAAGGCCGATTATGATTTCCGCGGTTATTCCATGACCTCCCCCTGTTACCAGGACAACGTCTTTGTCCGTTATGGGTAAGCCTTTATGCCCGTTTCCCTGGCTTGCCTCCAGGTGCTCGACCAGGCGCCTGCCGTCATCATACGCGGCGAAGGCAAACGGATTCTGGCCGTCCTGGACCTCCATTGACAGGTACGCCGGCAGTTCACCGGCATTGTTCACCGTTATATGTCCAAAACAGAATTCAGGATACTCACGCTGCAGACTCCGCGAGAAACCAGCCAGAGATTCTCCAAACCCGTTTGCAAAACCTGCTGTCAGGAAACGCGGGGCCGGCGCCTTTGAGCCTTTCCCCGCCGCCAGTTCCGGAAGAATCTTCCCGGCAAAAATGAACGGGGGCTTGAACGTACGCTCAACAAGGTCTTCTCCATCAGCCGCATCGGTGGGAGCAGCATAGACAATTGAATGCAGCCCTGCAGAAACAAGGCGCCGCAGGGCTGCCTCGATATCACCGTCGCTCGACGCGGCAAGGAATTCGGATGGACCCATCTTCTTAGCTTTCCACCCTTCAGCAAGATCCCTGTCATAGGTCAGGAGTCCGGCCGGCACTCCGCCAGTCACCTTCGAAGGAAGGAATACCGGTCTCGACAAAAGTTCATACCGGCTGATACGCAGGCGCTCCGCTTGTCCCCCGTTCCCGGATTCCGCAAGCCTGCCGATCAGTTCCGTCAAGCCGCCTATGGTCAGGTCGCTGGAAATATTGGCGTCGGCAAGCCTGACCTTCAGCGTCTTCTCAATATCAAGGGCAATCTCAACCATCTTGAGAGAATCTATCCCCAGCGTTCCCCTGAGAAGCTGGTCGTCGGTGATCAGGTTTTCTTCAAACCCGGAATGCTTTGCGATGATAGCCCTGACCCTGGAAGCCATTGCCCCAGGGCTTCCTGCCGTTCCCGGCTTCTGCCGTGCCTCGGCAGGATTATCATCCCCCAGCGTAACCTTTGTCACCGGTCCGCGAAGGTATCCGCCAGCTATTCTTACGGGACGCAGATGGCCCCCGAACACCTGCCGGTATCCGCCGAAGTCAACATCCACACCCGCCTCAACGTACAGGCGCGCGAGTACCTCGTTCAGGTGGCCTGTAATGTCGGCTGAGGTCGTATCCATGGTTAAAGTCTTGTCTGCCGGATGCTTGAGCGTCTCACGCACGAACTTTGAAAGCGCACCCCTTGCGCCGACCTCCAGGAAATATTCGCAGCCGTCTTCGGCCATATTCCGGATCATCGAGGCAAATTCCACCGGGTGCGAGATCTGGCGCCTCAACCATGAAAGATCTTTCTTCCTGAATGAGGTCACTTTCCTCCCCAGCGTTTCACTGTAGAAGTCAACGGACGGAGCCTTGAAATCCAGCGGCTTGAGATGTTTCTCGAACTTCCGGCCGGCCGCCGCTACAAGCGGTGAATGGAATCCCCATGGAACCGCCAGGCGCTGATGATCAATTCCCTTCCGTTTCAGGAACTTCTCAATCTCGCCGATGTCCGCGCGCTTCATTGAAATTGCCGTCTGGAAAGGGGAATTGAAATTCGCCGGGTAGAAAGGACGCGGGGATTCCTTGAGGAGTTCTGCAACCTTCTCCCTGTCGGCCGGGACAACCAGCATGCAGCCGCCGTCTTCACCGCCCATGGACTCAAAACACCTTGCGCGCTGGTGGACAAGACGGATACTGTCGGCTTCCCCAAGTACACCGCTAAAGGCAAGAGTCGTATATAACCCAAGGCTGTGACCACCAGCCGCATCGGGGCATACGCCGAGCCGCATCAGCATCCGGGCAAGCGCAAGGGAAATGGACATCGTGCCGGCTTGAAGCATCGGACCGTTGTCACGGAGATTGTCCTGCAGGGACTTTCCGCTGTGCCAGATCTGCGTTATGAAATCCAGGCCGGCAATCCGCTCATATTTCTTAAGCGCGGCCGCAAATGACGGAACGGTTTCAATCAACTGCTTGAACGGCGGCGCCACGATCGAACCCTGGCCGGGAAACAGGAAGGCAAGTTTCGCCCTCTTGCACCGTTCAGCGAACCAGATATTGTCATGCTGTTGCCCGTTCAGGACACCCTTGAGGCCGGAAAGCATCTTTTCCCAGGACTCGCCCGTCTGCCAGGCAGCCGCCAGCCTGCAGGCACCGGTGCCGCCCATGGCACCAGCCTGGTCCGGATCATAGAAGTCCAGCCAGCCCTGCCCGGCCGCTGATGCCGCCGCCTGCTCAACCTTCGAGGCAACTTCCTTCCTGTCCCTGCCGGAAAACATGAGAAGCCTCGAACCGGACATCAGCCTGTATTTCTCGTCCGCCTCTTCAAGATGGACATGGAAGTTGCTGCCGCCGAATCCGAACGAACTGACTGCGGCACGCCGCGGGGCAAACCCTTTCTTCTTCCACTGTTCCACCTTGGGCAGGAGAACAAACGGCGAACCGGCGTTCCGGATTTCCGGCCTGATTTCCCCCTCGATCCAGGCCGGCGGAAGTGATTTATGATAAAGAGCAAGGATTGCTTTTACAAGCGAGGCCACGCCGGCCGCACTCTTGAGGTGCCCGATATGCGCCTTTACAGTCCCGAGAACAACACTGCCCGGATTACATTTTCCGAAATTCTCGCCAAGCACGGCAAGCTCAACGCTGTCCCCTATCTCGGTCCCCGTCCCGTGCGCCTCAATAAGACCGATTGAACGCTGGTCGAAGCCGCTTTCCTCGAACGCACGTTTAACGGCCAGGGTCTGGCCTTCCCTCGACGGCATTGTCATAGTCCCCTTGTTTCCATCGGATGACATGCCAATGCCCATGACACGGGCGTAGATGCGGTTACCGTCTGCCAGCGCCTGGTCAAATGGTTTCAACAGTATTACTCCGGCCCCTTCACCCATGGTAAAACCGTCGCTTCCAACCATGAACGGCCTGCTCACGCGGCCCGCAAGGGCATGAAGCTTGCAGAAGTTGATGAACGAATCCACGGTCAGGTCGCTGTCAACCGCGCCGACAACGGCACAGGTGCATTTTCCGGTGGTGATCTGCTGTGCCGCAACCGCCAGCGCGGCCATTGATGACGCACACGCCGCATCCAGCGTGAAGTTCGCACCGTACAGGTTCAGGTATCCGGCGATCCGGCCCGCCAGCGTACTGGCGGCACCATTCACCAGCGAATCTTCTGTAACTTCCGGAGATTCTTCCCGCAGTCTCTTTTCCAGGTTCGAAATGATGACCTCGCGGCTTGCGGAATCCAGTGCCTTGAATTCCGGAATACCTGAGAGCATGGAAATGATACCCGGCAGATGAAGCCGGAGAACCCCCAGCTTTGCCATTTCTCCGCCCATGCTGTTCCCAACCAGGACGGCTGTCTGGTCCTTCGGGAAAACAAAACTGGCGTCGGCTGACTGGACCGCCTGTTCAGCGGCCTTGAGTATCATCAGGTGTATACGGTCAGCCACTGCCGCTGAACGGGGAGTGATGTGGAACTTGAGGCAGTCGAACTTGTCAAATGAGAAATCGCGGATCATGCCTGCGTGCCAGGTATAGGTTCCGGCTTCAATCTTCTGCTCTTCGCCCTTCTTTATACGGTAATTGCCCGGGCCCCAGTACTCCTCCGGTATTTCCACGATTGACCGTTTGTTCCCGGCGATATTCTTCCAGAACTCCTTCACCGTCCCCGCGCCTGGGAATATTCCGCCGATCCCGACAACGGCGAGGTCCAGCCGCGGCTTGTCGGTTATAACCCCGAAATCCAGCGTCTCGAACATCACTGCCCGGGAGAGGCAGGATTCCCACTTCGCGGGATAACTCCCAAGCTCATCCCTTATATCCTTCAGCGGCAGCATCCGGCCCAAGAGCGCAACACTTTCACCCGCAAGAAACAGGCCGTTCTTCCTCCCCTTCAATGCCGAAAGATAGCCGCGGTAAACACCGGCTTCATCAACAACACTTTCCTTCTTCCGGGGACTGCCCCTGCCCGGCAATTCAGCCATCCTGATACCGGTGCCTGAACCTGGCCCGATGACTTTCGTACTGCATGCCTTCCGGAGAAACTCCTGGTATTCCGGATTAAGCGCGCGGGACGCAACCGCTTCCCTGCTGAGAAGCAGCGGAGTGCCAAGCTGGAACGAAAGACGGCCACCGTATGAAAACGCCTTTGCGAGGAGCATTCCGAACAGGACCGACCCGGCATCGTGCACACCGCCAGCCAGCACAAGACGCAGGCCGGATGCAGGTTCTCGCCTTTTCCGGAGGTGCCTGAACATTACGGTCCACAGAACGGTCGAAGGAAGATACCCGACATGGCCGCCGGATTCACATCCTTCCAGGACAAACTGCTCCTGCTTCTCATCAAGCGAAATATCCAGCATCGCCCGGGTCTGGACATGGAGCCACAGCGGCCAAGATGTCTCCTGCCATTTTCCGCGTAAGGCCCATTGATCCGCCGCCAGCACGATTCCGGCCGGGGGCTTTGCGCCAAAACTTTCCTTTAAAATAACTTCGTCAAATGCCGGTGGACCGGCCAGGCCGATTCCATATGAAGAGACACTCCCGCTTCCGGTAACTTCCTTCCCGAGCCTTTTAACCTCATCGGCAGTCAAACCGGTAAGTGCGAGCACTGGAAAGAAACCGGCGCGTTCATTCTGGGCGGCAAATTTCACGGAATTGGAAATCCACGCCATCGGCCCCTGGACCAGGAACGGATCGCCGGCCATTTCGCCGAAATCCCCGGCGCGGAATTCAACCAACTCCGAAAGAGCCGCGTTGACGCCCTGGATAAAGGACGCTGCGAGCGCCTGCGGGTTCCCGGCACTGACATCGTCACACAGGAAGATATTCGGACCCACCGGGAGGCTCCGTTGAGCCTCTCCTTCAGCGCACCGGTAATGGACATCGGCCCAGCCGCTCCCAAGCGGTTCCCTCCTCAGCCGGCTTTCCGCGGGACATTTCAACTGGCCTGCCATTTCTTCTGAAAGCCCTGCCTGCGGAAGGTTGAACAGCGAGGCATCAAGCACGAAACCCTGTGCGCCCATAAGGACAAAAACTGCGGCCAGTTCCGGATTCTCGACGCCCTGCAGGCAGACCGGAACGTTTTCAAAACATTTCATGGCGGACGTGAACAGGGTGCGGACCGATTGATCGCGCGAGACTCCGCCGCTCTCGTAGCCGCGGACAACAACGCCGCCCAGAATGCGGGAATCCACAGGGCAATCCGCTCCCGGCGAGAACTCCCAGCAGACGTTCACACCCTGCCTCTGGCAGCTGCGCAGCACGTCCGCTGTTTTCGACGGCGCTTTTTCTCCGACAAGCACCAGCATGCCGAGGCCGGGCTGCACGCTGGAAGACAGGAACTGGAGGGCGCAACGGAAGCTAAGTCGCAAACCATAACGGGCCGGGCGGCCAGGCGCATCCTGGCGCAGATAAGGCCGCCATGATTCCAGCCGCTTTGACTCGATGGCCGGGTCAGGATGGAAGACATCTATAATGCAGGTCTGTCCTGAACGCAGGCAAGATTCTACGATCTTCTGCGCTTCCGGCCGACCCTGGGCCATGTACCATAGACGAAAAGGAATATTCATCCTTCAGGATATTTCCTCCCAGTTACGGCTCGCGCCCCATCTCACCAGGGCATGAATCCATTCCTGAGAATTTTTCAATATAGGCATACCCGCGGCCTTTAGCAATGCTTCAGTTGCCCGGGTGTCGAGTTTCAGATCAACATTGAAATACGGCTCGTATGTCTCCATTAAAAGCTTGAGACTTTCATGGACACCTGCCGGGGAACCGCCGTCAGGCAGCCCCTGGGAGAGAATATATTCCTCGTCAAACCGGGCGCCAAAACACGGCATTAAAATCTCCATTAAACCTGATATCTTCCAGCTGGCAGGATTGATGACATTGACCGTGCCATCGACCTTACCCGGCCTTTCGGCCGCAGCCCTGATGATATCCGCAACGTAATCGGCTGGCACAATATTCACCGATCCAGTGAGGAAACTCCTCCACCGGATAACGTCGGCAGGATCTATCTTCCGCAATTCGCTTCCGAACAGCCAGAGGAACCGCAGGAAAGGATATATACCGCTGAAAGTTGGCGTAAAACCATGATGCTGGTCGCCGGTTATGATGCTGGGCCTGATTATCAGCGTGTCAATGCCAAGGCCTCCAGCCTTGTCCAATACCGCTTTTTCGCCCTTCAGCTTGCTTTTCTCGTAGGGCGTGCGGAACCCTTCACCCTTCAACCCCGTGTCCACATATGCTGTACTCACATGGAGCAGCCTCCTGCACTTCAGCCGGCCGGTGAGTTCCGCAACATTCGCTGCGCCGGCAACATTGATCTTGAGGACTTCTTCGCTGCACCGGGGCGAGAAAGAAACGCATCCGGCACAGTTCACAACCGCATCAAGCTCTCCGTAAATCAGTTCGATGTCCTGCGCGGCAAGTCCGCAATACGGAGACATAACATCACCTTCCACGACGTGAAGAATCGAGAGGTCATCCAGGTCGGCGGCGGCGCCAGGGTAAGCCTGCAGAAGACGGCTGACTCTGGATTTTGCCTGGACACCCTGCCGCGAACGGGCAATGGCCACAACGCGATACCCGGCCTTGAGTAAGGAAATCGCAACATGGCAGCCTAGCAACCCGGTAATTCCTGTCAAAAGAATCGTCATAGCCCCGGGAGAATAACACAGACGATTAGACATGTAATCTGAAAACAACTTCCGGGCGGACTGGCAGGATCAATCATACTTCCCGCTGAGCTGGTTGATCTTGACCCTTGTCACGCAGCGCGCCATGTCGATGGATTCCCTGACATATCGCGAGACTTCCCCGTCGATCCCCTTGGTATCGCTCAGGTCACGGTTGTACCACTCCACCTCAATCTCTTTTATTTTAAGCCCTGCCTTCTCGCACAGGTAAAGGAATTCAACATCGTAAGCCGAAACCGACCAGCCTGCCGTGTTGCCGCTCCCTGGCCGCGACTGCAGCCGCGGAAATATGCCCAGCACCGCCTGCCGCCGGCAAAGCTTAAAGCCGCACTGTGTATCGATGATGTCTTTCAGGAGAATGAGCCTGCGAAGCGTCAGGAACACCAGGCTCCCGAGCTTCCTTAGAAGCGAAGAACCTTCCCGTGCCCGCCCGCGTGAGCCAATCACGATCTCAAAACCTTTCCTGTACCAGGGAAGCAGCTTGTCCAGCTCCTGTATCGGCGTGGACTGGTCCATGTCCGTGAATAAAACAGCCTCGCCACGGACCAGTTTGACCCCTTCCTCAATAGCGCCCAGCTTGCCCTGATGGGGAATATCACGAAGGATGAAACCAGTCTTACCTTCAATAAACCTGAGAATCAGGTCCCGGCTGCCGTCCGTGGAACCGTCATTGACGATCAGGACTTCCCATGAATATTCCTGCCCGCGAAGGTATTGATAAAGATCGTTCAGCACTCCGTGCTCAAGATTCTTAGCTTCGTTCCAGCACGGAATGATCACCGAGAGGTACGGTGTTTCGTTATTCATGATGAGATTCCCGAATATCACCAGTCAAATACAGGCGGCAATCCTCAATCATTTGCCGGCTTTTTTCTTGCCATGCTTTTCTTTGGTCTCGTCCCACCAGAAACCACAGGGTATGTGGGGAGCCACGAGGTTACGGTCGGCAAGGTCATGGTGATCGATGGGAAAATTACTGCAATTCGGGGGACGATACAGCTTGTAAAGCTTGCACGCGGGAGTTCCGTTCTCATAATGAAAATAACGGCACCGCCATACCAGCTGGCAGCAGGTCCCGCAGCGCTGGCATTCTCCGCGGCGGTGCTTCAGGTTCTTGCGCACATACCCCGGACGGCAGACATTCCACAGCAACCTCCTGGGGGTGCCCATGAGCAGTTTCAGCTTCTTCCGCAACGTAGTAATCTTTTTAGAATTCATAATATCCGGTTAATGAACGTTGCTTATACTGAAGTTCGCGCGGTTTTCAAACATCTTTCGAGAAGATGTTTTTCGCGTTATACCGGCGACCCTTCCACGTAATGGCCCCAAACCAGTAATCAGAAATGGACCGGCACAGGATTCCCCAGAAGATAAACAGCGAAACAGGCATGATGACAGCGGAAATAACAGGAAGTCCTTCGCGGCGTATTACCGCTGCGACAACCGCATACATGAGCGACAGCGACACCAGTCCGGCAAGGAAACCATACAGCCGTAACGGCTCGCCGCTGAACATGTCACCCCGGAAAACCCCCGCCAGGAACCATGCCGCAGGCAGGATCACAAGCAGGAAGTGGATCAGGGAAACAGCAAAAGCCCTGGCAATTGAGAAACCGAGGACCGCGAAGAGATGTTTTGACATGCCTTCAAATGCCTCGCCAAAATTACGGTACATCCTGGTGCACAGTATTGAATGCACGGGGACCGTCTGCACGCGGAAACCTGAATCCTGGAGCAAGTGGCCAAGGTCCACATCCTCCAGCACTGATGCCCGGATGCGTTCAAATCCGCCAACAGCATCATAGGCAGACCGCCGTATCATGAAGAAAGCGCCCTGGACCAGTCCGCGCCGTGACGGCGACGCCGGCCTCAGCAGGAGGGCCCTCGCCAGGGCAAAACACCCCAGGAGGGACGCGATCGACAGGCGGCGGTTTTCCATCCGGGGCACCATCGACAGGGCGTCCAGCTTTTCCTGCAGGGCCAGGGCAACAGCCTGGCTGACCACGTCGGCTTCCAGCACCATGTCTGCGTCACAGAAAAGAATCCAGTCACCCGAACTCCGGGCCACACCCTGTGTCGAGGCCCATGCCTTGCCCGCCCACCCTGCCGGGGGTTCGGGACAGTTTAAGAGCTTGATCCGCGCATCATTCTTCATGGCCGAAACAACACAGGATTCCGTGGCATCGGTTGAACTATCATTGACAACAATGATTTCCATCCCGGCTGGACCGCGCCCGCGGAGGCTTTCAAGCAGGGCCGGTATGTTGTGGTCTTCGTTACGGGCGGGAATTATAAGGCTTATCCGCCAGTCAGCAACCGGTGATGAATCCGCGGAACCGGCAAAACGCAGCCAGCCCGGATAAATGCGAAAAGCCCATAGGCATATCCAGCAGAAACTGATTGTCAGAAATACAGCTATCCATGCCATCGACATCAACTGCCTCCATCCGCTTTCTTCTGTCCGGGGCCAGCCTTCTCTTCCCTTGGCCGCACCGCAGGCACATGCCTGCATTCACGGAGCTCGGCTGTTCCGGGAATTCCCCAGATTGTCGCTGCATAATCAACCGGGACAGCATCCTTTTCAAGGGACAGAACGGTCGTTATCAACCTGTTATCTTCGACGTTACCTGCGTCCCAGAACCAGTTGACCTTGACAGCCCTGCACGTCCCGGCACAGTCGTTTGTGACCACCCATACACTGCCCGTAGGCATGCATTTGAGGACATAACGTTCTCCAGGACCGGCAATGACGGCCTTCTTCCATTCCGCGGCGGAGGCCTGGCCGGAGCATTTCATGCGGTACAGGAAAACCGCGCTGAGCGGATCTATCGCGTCGGCGGCAATATCCTCGCCGAGCCGGAACTCCTCGTAATGCAGCTGCGTGGATGGCCTGCCCCTGCGCAGCTTGTGGCTGGTCGCAAAAAGTTTCCGGCCGAAATGATCCCATAGAAGCGACTCTACAAGTTCATCCTCCCCTGGCCTCCTCATCCTGCGCGTGTACTCGTAGGGAAATAATCCTTCCGCGTCGATGATGGAGACTTCATTCATGTACCTGCCATATACGCGGATACTCTGTTCAAGGCGGTACACCTCGCGCCCGCTGTAGATTTCGCGCCGGACGGAGGCCTGCATCTTCCCGCTGAGAGAAAGCCAGCCCCACTTCGCCTTCACGTTGTAACTGAGCGATTCGTCAGCCGACAGCACAGGCTCCTGCCTGCCGGCAAACAGGGCGTCTATGACCGACAACAGGAAAACCGGGTTGCCGTTAACAAGACCCGGCATGTCGGGTTTGCCTTTGGGATCCAGGAGGTTCTGAGCAGACAAGCCTGCAGTGAAAGCGAAAATACTTGCCAGCAGAAGACAGGGTAAATCTCGCGGATTCAGAATCATTTACGGGCACCAGGAGATTCTTTAAGGCCATTGAGCAGCTGTTCAGTGCCCGCTTCTATGGCCTCCAGCAGGTCGGCTTCCTTTTCAAAACAGGTCAGGTTCTTCTTAACCGCCTCAAAATCATTCTCAAGCTTGAGCGCCTCTGCGGCGAAAAATTCAACTTCCGTAATCTCTCCGTTTCGATAGCGGAGCTCCGCGCGCTTGTATTCCTCGAGGATCTTTTCGTTCGAACTTTCCGCGAGGAGAAGCTGGGCTGCCTTGTACCAGTCTGAAAACGCAAGAATGACGGATTCGCTGACGCGTTTCTCCAGCATGTCCAGCTGGAAACCGGCACCCTTGATCTTGGCTTCAATTCCTCTGACCTTCGCCGTTATTTCGCCGGCATCCCATATATTGAACTCAACGCCGATTGCCGCAAACACACTTTCCCTCTGCGTGGTAACATCAGTCTGGGAGCCTGTCTCACCATATCCGACCATCAGGCGGGGCTTCGGCCAGCGGTCCATCTTTGCGAGGCGTGCCGCTTCCTTGAGCATTTCCGCATCCTTCCGGGCGGAGAGGAGATCGCTCCGGTTCTTGAGCGCCCACGCAAGGCACTGGTCGATGGTAACTTCCGGCGCCTTGTATACCGGCAAAGCCTTCAGCTCCACCGCTTCATCCATCTTAATGCCGCAAAGCGACATCAACTGCCCGCGCAGGAACTTGTTGAGCAATTCAGTCTGGGCGGCAAGCCCCTTTGCCACGCGCAGGTTCTTCTCGGCATCTTCCTTCTGCTTTTTCAGGGCAGGCTCGTCGGTCTGCACCTGCCTCCACATGGCAGCGCTCTTTTCGGCTGCCGCCAGGCGCTGCCTGGAAATCTTCAGCTCCTCCGCGGAACGGAGCGACCCGACGTAAAGCTTCATGACCGAACTTATTTCCTCGCAGCGCCCGCGATCCCTCTTGTGTTCAGCGCTCTTTATCTGCTCAAGCGCCAGCCGGCGGCGGGCAAGGTTCTGGGGAATTTCAAGCAGACGCTGACCTATGTCACCGCGGAAATATATTTCAGTGTCACTTCCATCAAAGTAATAGCGGACCTCGGGCACCACTTTCAACTGCGGGTAGAAACCGGATTTTACTTCCATCAGGTTTGCACGCGCCGCCAGCAGGTCGGCATCAAAGAGTCCTTCCCGTTCCGCCCTGTTGGTGGCAAGGGTAATGCAGTCCTGCAGCCCCACCTTCCGGGCCTCGCCTTCAGCCAGGGAGGACCCGGCAAGTCCCGGCAGGACCAGGATAAACAAAACCATCGCGAGCATTCTATTCCCTTCAAGGTTTCTCATGATGCTTTCTTTTCCCCGGAAGATGCCTCGAACTTTTCAAGCGTCTTTCCGGCTTTCAGCCGGACTCGCTCGTCGGCCGGCCATCTCGCCTTTGCCCTCAATGCCTTCTCCGCTTCAGCCGTCAGTGAAGGCTGCCTTGCCAGGCCCCTTACACTCTCAAGCTGGACCTCGACATTCTCATCTTTCAGGCCTTCAAGCAATCCCGGCATGTGCCTGAGGTCAGCCATCGCCCGTACTGCCGCAACACTGTCGAACGCACGGGTCTTGTCATGCTTGACCAGGATATCCTGGAGAATCCTTATATTCTCTCCCTTGGGCAGCAGCCCGAGCACCTCTATGGCCCTGTGCCGGACAGGTTCCGCGCTGTCTTCAAGAAACGGTTTAAACACCGGAACCGCATCCGCGGACAACTGTTTTACCAGCAGCTCCATGGACAACCGCCTGATCCGCCAGTCTTCATCCGCGCCAAGGAGACCCGCCAGTTTCGCCAGCTTTGCCTGCAAAACGGCACCCGCATCACCTGCGCGCATGTCCTCCTTCGGCGGCGGCAGTATTTCCCTCCGGTTCAGGAGTGTCGCCGTAAGCACATATTTTTCAAGTCCATTTGTAATTCCGTTCCGGACGGGCTCAAGAAGCATGTCCGTAAGCTTTTCAGCCGTCAGCCTGTCAGAAAGGCTTATCAATTCCTTTATGCGCTGCTGGCTTCCGGCGGACATGCTCAATCCACTCTGAGCGGAGACCTCACCTGCCCCGGCAGAGAGCACAAGGCAGAGAATCACGGCCGGCAGCATAATCATTTCCTGTGACCTATCAGCCATACCTCAACGCCTCCATGGGCTCAAGTCGCGCGGCAACATAGGCGGGGAAAATCCCGGAAAGCAACCCGACCATTATCGACACTCCCACCGACAGCATGAAAAACTCAGGTTTGAATATGGGCTGCCAGCCTGATATCTCAACCACGGAACTCCCGATCATTCTCGCCGCCTCGGACCCGAGGTAAATCCCCAGCAGGATGCCCAGCAGGCCGCCGGCAAAACAGGTCAGGACCGATTCGGCAAGGAAGTACGAAAGGACATCCTCGTCTGTTGCTCCAACGGCCTTCCAGACGCCTATCTCCCTGGTCCGCTCCCTGACAGAAACCAGCATGATGTTCATGATTCCAATGCCGCTGACCAGGAGAGAGAACGCGGCCACGCAGAACGTGAGGATCCTGAATGTCCTGAGCGTCTGCTCCTTCTGCTGGATCAGTTCGTCCTGGCAGAACACCTGAAAATCCTCAACTTTCCGGTCACGAAGCCTTGCCAGTATCTCGTCGGATATTTCCGATCGGATCTGCAGGGCAGAATCAACATCCCGGGCGCTTATGAGCACGACGTTGATCAGGTCGGTCGCGGCCCGTTCGTGGAGTGATGTCAGCGGAAAGGTTATGAGCTCATCATAGTCAAAATGCATCAGGCTGCCCTTCTTCTCGAGAACGCCCACCACTTTCCACCGCGCACCAAACGCTGCAATCTCCTGCCCGACTGCATCATTCCTGCCGAAAATCCTCATGCATATTTCCTCGCCGAGCACGCAGACTTTCTCGCGGCCATCAAGGTCCGCCTGCGTCAACTGGCGGCCGGTCCTCACCTTGAGGCTGCGGATAACCGCCCCTTCCGGCGTACTGCCCTCAACCGAGGCACGGAAAGAACGTTCACCCACCGGACCCACATCCGCGCGCATTACCAGCTGTGGCTCGATATAAACGGATTTCGGGAAACGCGCCTTCAGGAAAGACATGTCGTCATACGAAATCGTCTGGGTTTCGCGGGTCAACTGGACATATTCTGTCCGCGGAACCATCCCGCTTTTAGGCGGAGCTTTCTGGTCATTCTTCCCGCCTGGCAGGGGTGTTTTTGTCTGTGGCTCGCCTGGAACCATGGTCGGCGCCGCCTTTGGAACAGGGGGAGCTTTTACCGGCTCATATTTGTCTTCTATCACTACAAGGTTCACTCCCAGTTTGCTCAGGTAGGAGTGCAGCTGTTCGCGGCCGCCCTCCACCACGGCAAGGGAAGATATGACAGCGGCCGTCCCGATGATTACGCCCAGCATGGACAGGAACCGCCGGAGACGGTTAGTCTTGAATTCCCTCAAAAGCCTGCCGATTGCGTAGATCCAGTCCATTACGGTTTCCTTTTCTCGTCTGAAATTACCCGCCCGTCTTTCATGTGGATGATCCTCTGCGCCCAGGTCGCCACCGACATGTCGTGGGTCGCTATGATAACCGTCATGGACGACTGGGCCGCCACTTTCTTTATCAGCTGCATGATTTCTTTTCCTGTCTGGCTGTCCAGGTTTCCCGTCGGTTCATCAGCCAGCAGGAGTTTCGGACGGTTCACAAGGGCCCTTGCAATGCTAACCCGCTGCTGTTCTCCGCCGGACAGTTCGGAAGGATAATGTTTCTGGCGGTGAGCCAGGCTGACCGATTCCAGCGCGGCAAGCGCCCTCTGTTTCCTGTCCTTCTGGTAGCTTCTACGGAATGTCATAGGAAGCATCGCATTCCTCAGGGCGTTCTCGCGCGGCAGGAGATTGTATGACTGGAAGATGAACCCGATGAAGTCCGAGCGCCACTGGGCCAGCTCGTTCCGCGACAGTGACATCACGTTACGCTCGTTCAGCAGATAGTCGCCCCGCGTCTGGCTGGCAAGGAGTCCCAGGATGGAAAGAAGCGTGGTTTTGCCGCAGCCGGAAGGACCCATGAGGGCGATGAATTCGCCCGGCGCCACGGAAAGATCAACGTCACGCAGGGCAGATACTGTAACGCCCCCCGACATATCGAAGTTTTTGCAGATTCCGCGAAGTTGGATATTCACACCTCACTCCATGGCGAGGACGTCGTTCTCGCTCAATCCGTCAAGGATCTCTACAAACTGGGAATCGGAGATTCCAGTCTTCACCGGCACCATGTTCTTTTTGCCGCCCTTCTCCAGGCGGAGAACGAAAGCCGCCCCTTCACGGTGTTTCACGAACTCAAGAGGGACCGAGAGAACTCCTTTTTTCTCCGCTACAACAATGCTGATCTGCGCGGTCAGGCCATGCTTGAGAAGATGATCCTTGTTGTCTACAAGCACTTCTATTGAAAGTGTTGCCGTCCGCCCCTGGATCCGCCCGAAGTTGCCGACATAAGTGACAGTCCCCTCAAACACCTGCCCCGGAACATGCTTCGCGGTCACAATTGCCTTCTGCCCAACCTTGATATCGGCAACGTCCTTCTCGAAGAAACTGCCTATAACCCGCATCGAACGCGTGTCTGCGATCGTCATCAGCGAAAGGCCGGACGCTCCCAGGCGAAGCTCCAGTTCGGACAACGGAACGTTGATGTCTTTCAGTGAATCGGCCACGGAAATTATCATGCCGTCAAAAGGAGCCTTGATTTCGCACCTGTTCCTGAATTTCTCGAGGGCCGATGCGGAACGTTCGAAGTCGGCCAGCTTGGCCTCAAGGTCCGCTACCAGGAAAGACTTGTCGCGGGTGGTTATTTCCTCAAGCTGCTGTTTCGCGATGCCCAGTCGCATTTCGCTCATTTTCATCTGGGCCTCGGCCTTTTCAACCTCCTGGGTCGAGATGATTCCAAGCCCGCCGAGCTTCCTGCTGTTCTCGCATGCCCTGGCTGCATCCTTGAAATCCTGTTCAGCCTTCAGCACCATTTCATTCGCCTGCATGCGGTCCGAGCCGGAGTGTCTCTTCTTAAGGAGTTCCAGCTGGAGTTTCGAGGCTTCGATGCTCAGCTTCATGGCCTTCAATTCACCTTCGACCCGGTCGACGTCAAACTTTGCGAGCATATCGCCCTTGCGGACTAGAGCACCCTCTTTTACGAACACTTCCTTGAGGTTCTCCATTGCCTCGGCCTGGATCTCGAAAACACAGGAAGCCATGAGGACGCCGTCTTCCTTGAGGCTCCGGGAAATGTCCCTGCGATCAACCCTGAAAGTGGCGTTTTCCCTTTTCTCCTGCTTCTCGGGTGCCGGCTCCCGGGAACAGCCCGGCAACAAGGGCGCCGCGACAATGAAGAGAGCTGTCAGCATGACCTGAACTGGACTGATTTTGATTCTCATCAGAAATGTCCTTAAATTATTTACTGGCGTGCCATAGTAAAAGATCAACAAATCTTATACAAGCACATCTTGGTAGCACTTTCCAGCTACGGGCGCCAGCTTGCCAGGCCCTTTGAGGGATAGCCACGCCATCCGTGGTTCAGCAGAAAAGTACAAGGCACATGAAGCCGGAACATGCTGCTGCCTGATTTGTGCAGCTGCCACTGGACGTAATACACTCCTCTGGACACAAGATGAGATTTTCCGTAATTTACCCGGCATTCATTACAGAAATACCCGAGCCACGGCACCCCGCGTACGCGGTAAACCGCGCCGCTGATGCCCAGCGACGGAAAGGAATACGAATGAAGAAAACAACATTACTTGTGCTGGCCTGGATAGTCGGCATGTCATCCATCTTTGCCGATGGCATGAAGAAATATGATGAATCGCTTATACCACGGGAATTGTCGGAATGGAGCAAATCAGCTGATGGCAAAGTCTCTGTCTGCCTGACCGCGGGCAAGACTACTTTCGCGACAAATGAAATCCTTATACTGCGTTGTGCGGTCAGGAATACTGCAGACAATCCCATCACTATCATGCGGCCGTTTGGCGATACCTTCTATGCCCATTCTGCAGGCCTCAACATTCTTGGTCCTGATGGGCCGATTCCATATCGCGGGGCAATGAAGGACTATGTTTTGGGCACATCATCGTTCCTGGAATTGCCTGCACATTCGGTTGTAGAGGAAACACTTGAACTGCCCGGCAGTATCTTCCCCGGTTTGGGCAAAGCCGGCCTCTACGTGATTACCTATGCATTCTTATCCGACGGCTATCCCAACAAGCCGTTACCTGCTAATTTCTGGAAAGGTCACATTAAGACAAGTTCAGTGACAATTCTTGTAAAATAAAAAACGTATCCGGCATTTTGCTGCAATGGAATCGAAAGAGGAAGAAAAGAGAAGATGAACAACATCCCGTCAAAACCGTCCGCGCCCGCCGCCGCTTACGAGCCAATGCTGACATCGAAAGAGCACGACCAGGTGGTGTCGGTTCTCGGCATCCGCAAGGCCAACACTCGCGTCTGGCAGCAGATCCTGCTGGGCATCCTTGCCGGAATCTATATCAGTTTCGGAGGCTTGGTATCGCTCGTTGCACTAGCCGAGAACGCCGGCCGTATCGTGGCAGGCATCGTGTTCAGCTTCGGCCTCGTATTCGTGGTGATTGCCGGCGCCGAACTGTTTACCGGTAACATCGTCATGATCGTCGGCGCAATCACGCGCCTCTACCCGGTCTCCAAGCTGCTGCGCAACTGGGGATCGGTGTATGTCGGGAACTTTCTCGGTGCATACGGCTTTGCCGCGCTGATCGCCATGACAGCCCTGTTGGGCGCGCCAGACACCCTGACGCCGCTCGGCACGACAGCAATACGGGTGGCCGAAGCCAAGCTGTCGATGGGATTTGGCGACGCCTTTGTGCGGGGGTTCTTCTGTAACGCACTCGTCATACTCGCGCTGGTCATGGCCACTCTCGCAAAGGACGTGGTCTCAAAAATCCTGTGCTGCATGTTACCGATCACAACCTTCGTGGCCTGTGGATTCGAGCATTGCGTGGCGAACATGCTCCTGATACCAGTCGGCCTCTTCGCCAAGGGCGTGCCGCTGTGCGAACAATGGGTTATATTCGGCAACCTCGTGCCCGTCACGCTTGGCAACATCGCAGGCGGCATTACATTGCTCGTTCTGCACCCGAACCGTATCCGCCAGCTTGCGGAACTCTACCGGAGGTAAAGCATCCATGCCGCTCCCGGGAAACAGACTGAAGAAATCGGGAAGAAGATTAACGGAGAAACGATCGGGACAGGACCGGACTGTGATTGCCGGCCGGGGGTAACGTTCACCGGCAAAGAGAAGGAGAATGGAACATGACGATGATGCAGAAAGAGACAGTTGGTGCAGCAGTGGCAAGCCTGGTCCTGGGAATACTAGGACTGATCCTGATCGGGCCACTGGGATCAATCCCGGCGGTGATCTGCGGGCATATGGCAAAGGCAAGGATCAACAGGAACCCTGAAGTGTTGACCGGCGACGGCATGGCCCTGGCCGGCCTGATACTGGGCTATATACAAATTGGAGTCATGATCATGCTGCTGCCGCTGGCTGCCATTGCCATCCCATCATTTGTAAAAGCAAGGAACCTGACCCAGCAGAGCGCATGCGTCATCAACATGCGTCAAATCAGTACAGCCAAGGAATGTGCGGCCATGGAAAAGAAATATGTAAACGGGACAGCAGTCTCCGAAGAAGATTTATCCAAGTGGCTGAGAAAAGGATTCTCCGGATTGACCTGCCCAAAGGGCGGCCGCTACACAATCAATCCAATCGGGCAGGATCCCGTGTGCTCTGAACACGGAGCACTATCTGACGCAAGGCACAGAAAAACACACCGATCTAAACCCGCGGAAGACAACTGACCAGTGCGGCACGTAACAGACCTCACAGCCTGACACGGCCGATCTTGACGGCATTCAGCAGCTTCGGAAGGGAGGATTCACGGAGCGGAAGACGCGGCCAGCCCCTGTACCAGCCCAGCCACACATCGTATTCCTTCCCCTCAAAACCGGACGGAAGCGGCACCGAGTATTTCTCCTTTACGCAAAGACCCTTCGGCCAGAGGCTTATGGGAAGAACCTGGTCACACGGAAGAAATGCCCGTTCAAGGAAATTGCGGTATCCTGTCCGGAGCTGGATGAATACCTTGTAATCTTTCGGTGGCGTCTTAAGCACCGCCCATTCGCATTCAACCGTAAGAATATTTTCCGATTTAACCACCGAAAAATCCACAAGCCCAATGCAGCCGTCAAAGTCCGCCTTCAACCCCGCTGCCGTCTGCCCTGGCAGTATCGCCCAATCGCCATGCCTGCGGTCGTTCCTGTAAAGCGTGGCCACACTCCCGTCGGGAAGCTGATACTTCCTAACGGAATGAAGCTTCCCGTCTTTCTGCGACTGGACCCAGGCCATCATGTTCGAGAAATATCCTGAACCCTGGGCAATATCGTTCACACCTTCCCGGGCAACCACGAATTCACACAGCTCCAGCTCGTCCTTCCAGGAGGATGACCTCAGTCGCCAGTCGGAGTCGTGCACCATCCTGATGCCGCGCTCCAGCGCATACTGCTGAAAGGCAATGTGCCTGAATGTCGAGGAGAACGATACGACTCCAACCCGTAGGACCCTGCCAGGCTCCCGTATTTTCCCGATGTCGTTCATCACTTCTCCGATGCGCCAGTCACGGGCATCAGGCGCCGGCTGGATGCCGGTCGAATCGCGGTATCCGTCAACAAACCCGGAAAGGCATATCATCCTGAAACACGCTGCAATAATAAGCGCGGAAACAGCCGCGGTGCGCATGAAAGGAACACGCAGGGCGTCAACCAGCCAGGCGAATGGAATCGCGGCAAGGACCATGCATGGCAGGATTATCCGCGCGTTCTTTGCATAGAAAAGCGAGAACACCAGAAGGAAAAGCAGCCAGCCGGCGCAGATAAACTTCCACAGCGGTGCCCTCTTCCACGCCATGATGGCAATACCCGCTCCCGAAATGATCGCAAGCGGCCATGACATCATGGATACGAGAACCGGGAAGTAATACAGGAATCCCGCAAAACTCCAGACCGCCGGCATCCCGTGCGAAACTGCATAGTCAACGCTCAGTTCGCGCTTCAGGAAACAATTCACGAGATCAGGAAGGTTCATCACGTACCATGGGCCCGCCACCACGGCCGCCACAATAAAAGCATGCCACAGGCTCCTGCGCGTACGGCGGTCAAAACCGCCATCAAGGAACAGCGCCGCAAGGAACACCAGGAGATAGAGCGGATAGTTCACCCGTATCAGCGAACCAAGCCCGACGACAATGCCCAGGGCAAAACGATTCCAGAGGCTGTCGTCCCGTGAAACGCGGAAAAAGAAAAGAAGCGCCAGCGCCGCGAATGCCGATGTCGGCAGGTCAAGCAGGTACTCGGAGAGAAAAGGATATGCGGGGAAAGTCGGTTCGACATTAACAAAATGGTGAAAGCACAGGGCGAGAATTGCCGCCGTTACGGCTGCCGTTTCGGAGAAGAACATGCGGCCGATCCGCCAGATGGAATACATGAGGATCCATGCAAACGGCAGGAGCGTGAGAACCGCAACGTCCAGCCTGCAGCCGAACAACGCTAGGAACGGCGCGGTGTAAGAGGTTACGAGCGGCGGATACGGATAGAATTCGGGAACAAAGGGATATTCCTTTGCAATCCCGGTATGCATCATCCCGTGCGCAATGCCTGCCGCAGGAAAGAAATGTGTCTCAACAAGGACAGGACGGTTGTCGGTAACAAGCCAGGCAGCATGGAGGCAGACAAAGAAAGCGAATACGGCAAGGAGAACAAACAAACTTCTCCCGGAACCGTTCCTTGATTCCGCTTCACCGCCGGAAACGATTTCTGTCATTGGCTTATGACCTTCTTGAACGACCCGTACTGCCTGATTTTGAACATGGTCAACTCCCCGTTGAACAGCATCTTCAACGCAAGGAACGCCGCTTTAGCCAAATCAGCCGCCTGGGCCGCGGCCTTCAACGGCCACGGATTTTCCATGAGCCTGCGGGAATTCATAAGCCGGCGCACAAGGGCCTTCGGGATGAATGATTTTGAACTCAGGATCACCAGGCTGATCCAGAAGATATCCTCTTTGCTGCGGGGATAATCCAGGCTGAGGCGGAACTGCCTGAAAGACTTGGTGGCCCTGCCTTCAATATCGTCCCGGGTAATCAGTCCGCGTGACAGGAGTTCTGTTGCAACAGCCGTCTTGGGGAAGACCGTCAGGGAGTAGATGTAAATCAGGAACGGACGCTCCAGCTCAAGGAGCATTTCCACCATTGCCCTCTTGTCCGATGTGGTCGCCAGGGGATTGTCGAAAATGATGTCATAGACGACTTCGATACCGATCTTGTGCGCGAGGCGGGTAAGTTCGTGAATGTCCTTCACTGTCGAATTGCGGCCATAGGTGTCCTTGACTTCGTGTTCCGATGCCGACTGGATTCCCGATTGTATCTTGCAGAGCCCGGCCTTCTTGAGGGCAACCATGTCTTTTTCGTCCAGTTCGCCGGGGTAACTGAGGATCTCGAACGGGATCCCGATCCTGGCGCTGTAGTCAGAACAGAAATTCTCAATCCAGTCCTTGGGAAAGGCAAACACATCGCCGTCAAATTTTATCCGCCTGGTCCGCGGAAGGATTCTCATTGCCATTTCAAGTTCGTCGACCACGTTCTTCGCGCTGCGGAACCGGTAGTACCGGCCCTTGTTCTTGAAGATGTTCCGCAAAACGCTGTTGTTGCAGTAGGCACAGGCATAGGGGCAGCCTCTTGTCGGGTAGATGCGATACTCTGCCGTTTCGCCTATCGGATCAACCCGGCGCAGTTTGTTGTCTTCGATGAAGCACGTTCCGGGCTGGAGATATTCAGGAAAAGGCAGGGCATCCAGGTCCTGCAACAGCTGGCGCGGTTCGTTTTTAACAACATTGCTGCCATTCCTGACCCAGAGGTTGGGAATGGAAGAAATATCCCTGCCCTCCTCGAGGGCGCGGCACAGGTCCAGCACCGGGTATTCGCCTTCGCCAACGCAGACGACATCCGCATGTTCTATGCAGTCTTCCGGACAGACGGTCGGGAATATCCCCCCCCAGAGAACCAGCGCCCTGCTGTTTTGCCTGATCAGACTGGTAAAGCGTGCCGCAATCTTGAAATACGGGGCCCCGAAACCAAACCCGACAACCGCCGGGTTTATCTCCTTGATAAGATCCAGGAACAGGGCTTCTTCCTTCCCGGTCGGCTCGGCAATCTGGTTGTTGATCCAGCGCTTGAGAAGAACAAGGTGCGGCTCAAAACCGTTCTTCCGCAGCATCGCCGAAATGTAACGGACCCCGCGGTTCTCAATCCCGTAAAGGGAAACGAGGACTACGCGCGGCTTCCCGGAACCTGCTTCTATTCCATTCTTCTGCATAAAAATCTCTTAAAGCCTTTAAGCAACTCTGCCTGCATCTTCTGCAACGGCTCGTCAGCCTGTCACGCCGTAAGTCCGGCGGAGGCGGGCAGGCCCGCGAGCCGCAACATATTTCTCTCATGAACGGGATTTGCAGAAAAGTATCGACAACCCGGCAACCGCCTTGTGGCGGAGCTCGTCAAAACTGTTCAATGATTTCAGGTTCCGCAGTATTACCGAAAACCGCAGATAGAACTTCCTGTAGGCAACCTGCAGCAGGTCCATCAGCTCAGCGGGGCTGAAATGCTCCTGCCAGAACTTTATTTCGAAATCACGACGCGGCTTCAAAGCAAAATCGCGCCAGTAGTTTCCATCCAGCAGGCCTTTCTCAACGGCCATCCTGAAGAGTTCTGTGTCGGGATATATGGCGAGTATGTTGAACATGGCGAAGTCCGGGTTCGCGCGACAGGCAAAATCAACAGTCTGCATCACATCCTCACGCGTCTTTTCGTGCGGGGACCCTATCAGGAAATACGCCGCCGTGGTTATCCCGCATCGCCTGGCAATGGAAACAGCCTTTTCAACCTGCGCGGTGGTTATTCCCTTCTTGAGGAACCTCATTCCCTCATCGGTGCCTGCTTCGACGCCGAGATGCATGCGGACGCATCCCGCGGCGGCAGCCTGTTTCAGCGCATCCTCGCTTATGTTGTCCGCGCGGCCGCGGAAACTCCACTTTATCTTCATGCCCCGTTTGATTATCGCCGCGCTCACGGCCTCCAGGCGGCCGGGCTGCACATTGAATGTGTCGTCAACAAAATGGAACTCCTCCGCGCCGCCGCGGCGGGCCTCTTCTATCTCGTTCACAATGTTTTCCGGCGACCTAACGCGGTGTTTACCATGCGGAGTGCTACAGAAGATGCATTTAAAGGGACAGCCCCTCGATGTGATTAGCGTCGTAAACGACGAACGCTTGCCGAGGACATAGTAGTAATTCTCCTGCTTAACCATGTCACGCGCCGGGAAAGGAAGTGAATCAAGGTTCTCAGGCGGTACTGGGGGATTCATTACGACCTTTTCCTTCAGTCTGAAACAGAGTCCAGGGATACTTTCGTAGCTCTTCCCGTCATCCAGCGCATCGAGAAACTGCACAAATGATTTCTCGGATTCACCCCTGAAGGCGTAATCCACGGACGGGAACGAAAGCGATTCCTCCGGGAAGGCGTCAACATGCGGTCCGCCAAGGCAGACGAGTATTCCACGGTCCGCGTTTTTCGCGCAATCCGCGGTCCTTACAATTTCCACAAGGTTGTGTGTTATCCCTGTGATTCCGACCATGCCAGGCTTTTCGCGCCCCAGCAGTTCGCCAAGCTGTTCATAGCTCATGCGTTCGGCCGGCATATCAACAACCTGCACCGTGTGACGGCCGCCCGCCCTTACCGCGCCTGCAAGGTAGAGCAGGCCCAGCGGCGGGAAGAAACCGAGCTCCTTCGAGACATACGACGGGACTTCCGTCGCAATCATGTCATCAGTTCTCGGGTTGACTAAAATAACCTTCATGAATTCATTTCCCGCCGGTTTTTGCCGACAACTTCGCCGAAATTCCGAGCGACCTCATTGCCTCCCATGCGCTCTGCAGGTGGTGCATGGCATTGGTCACCTCGCCCCAGCATGGCCGCATGCAGCCGGGGCATGTTTCGCGCCGCTTGCTGTTGAGCTCCTTCACTTCTTTCTCCGCCAGTTTCTGCGCCAGGTCAGGGGTATCAAACTTTGCGAACGGCGGAAAGTGGTGACAGATCGAAATATCGCCTTCCGGGCTGATTGAAAGATAAAGCAGGCCCGCGTCGCATTTCCATGCGGATTTGCCGGTCGTGAGATATTCGAGGGAATCGCGCAGAAACCTGCTCGAGTTTGCAATCGGGGCCCCCTGCCTTTTCAGCCTCAAAAGCTCTCCATAACCCGCCCTGACCTTGTCATGATCGCCGGGCTGGATAGCCATTTCCGGCGCATAGGCGGCAAAACCGTCATCATCTTTCTCGCTGGGCAAGAGGCACACCGGCACAAAAGAGCAGAAGAAACCAAGGCTCCCGGCAAGGGAAACCAGGCCCGGCAGTTCATCCATGTTAAGCCGCGAAACGCATACATTCATCACTGGCATGCTGGATGGATCTTTAAGTTTTGCGCGGAAGCGGCGCATGGTTTCAGTTATTTCTTTCCAGACATCCTTGTCGCCGTAAATATATTTCTCCTTCGCCTGGTCAGCACTGTCGAGGGAGATGGAAACATGTTTTATTCCTGCACTGATGACGGAATCGATCTTGCTGTCGCTGACTGCGATACCGTTGGTCAGCAGGCGCACGTCCATGCCCCGGCCGGCGAACAGTTTCACGATTTCCGCTATATCATCGCGCATGAACGGTTCGCCGCCGCCGAGCGCTACAGTACGGACCCCGGCGCGGTCCAGCGAACCCGCCATCTGTCCAACCTGCGGCAGCGTAAGTTCAGCGGCCCGGTTGGCCGTCTTCCAGACTGAGCACATCCGGCAGCGCATGTTGCAGCGGTGCGTGACTCCGTAGTGGGCGTATATCAGCCTCGGCCGGCCAATCAACGTCCCGCACATCCTTGAAAGTGCTTCGGTAATCTTCATTGCGGCGGATTCCTGTTTTCCGGCTGTATATTCACGGCAAGATCAGTTTCAAACAAGTCATTTGATTTGTCGGCAAAGACAAAAGTGTCAATAACCTTGAACCCCATGCTTAACAGCAGTTTCTTTACAGGGGCATTGTCGCTTTCGATCGAAACGTTTACCTTGCCTACCCCGCGGCGGCGGTATTCCGCCAGCGTGTTCTCTATGAGCGAGCGCGCTATGCCTGAGCCGCGGCACCCGGGCGATACAGTTATAAAGATCATTTCCGCCTTTGCCCGGTCATTGCATGTCCTGCCCAGGTATCGCGGCGACTGGAACAGGGCGTGCCGGCAGTCCTGCCGGAAAAGGCCCTTCAGGATATAGAAACCCATCCTGATTCCGGACCTGAAAAAAAGTCCGCGCATGAAGGCGCGACGGTCGCTCGTGCAGGCAATGACCGCCTGCGGGCCGCCATCCTGTTCGCAGACAAACGACACCGAATGGGGCGAAACCGCAAACTCGCGGTAGAAACATTCCAGGAACCCGGTTCCGAACTTCGCAAATACTGAATGCTCCATGAGCGCCGCATGCTGGCGGGCGGCCCAGGCAACGTCAGATGGCGCCATTGGACGAATCATTCTTTTCCTTTTCTGATCGCTTAAACACAAACATCCGGAACAGCAGGCCCAGAGCGCGGAAATACCGCTTGATGTCGCTGAACCTCTTTAGCATTCTCAAGTGACGCCAGACTATTATGGGCCTGAAATAGAAGGAACGGTAGAATTTCCGGTGAAGCTCGTCGAGGTCTTCCTTCGTCATGCCTTTTGGAACAAACACCGGCACCCAGAAGGAATAGTCCTCGAAATTGCTGCTCAACAGCGCGCCGTAATCCTTGATCATGTCCCACTGTACGGTTGAACGCATCGGGGTATTGATCTGCACGGTTATGTCGGTAAGGGGCAGTGACTTCGCAAACTCAATCGTTTCCAGGATTGTCTCCCTTGTGTCTATCGGGTGCCCCACCATGAAGAATCCTTTTGGATGGAGACCAAGGTCATTGGCATCCTTAACAACCTGGCGTACCTCGTCCTTTGACACTTCTTTCCGTATGAATTTCAGGACCTCGTCATTCCCGGATTCCACCCCCACCCTTACGCGCCAGCACCCGGCTGCCTTCATTTTCTCGAGGACGTCCCTTGATGCAATATTAGCCCTGATTGTGCAGGTCCAGTGTATATTCAGGTTACGCCTGAGAATCTCGTCGGAAATATCGGAGACACGTTTTTTGCTGAGCATGAAAAGCGAATCAATAAACGCAATATCCCTGATACCGAAACGGTTCTTCAGCATTTCCATCTCGTCAACTATGCGTTTCGGGCTTGCCGACCGGTAGGTATGGTCGTACACCCCGTGGTCACAGAAAATGCAGTGGAATGGACAGCCACGGCTGGAGACCATCGCGGTCTTGGGGAGATAAGGCCCGTCGTTGGGCATTGGGATGTACTTCTCTATCGGAAGCAGATGCCGCGCCGGCATGGGTATTGAATCAAGGTCTTGGATAAATGGTCTTTTCTCGGTCTTTATGGTCTTGCCATCCTTCACGAACGCCAGCCCCTTGACGTCTTCAACCTTTCCACCCTTTGAAAGTGCCACCAGGAGCTCGGGCAGGGTTATTTCCCCTTCGCCAATGCAGATGTAATCGAAGCATGGATTAGACAGGCACAAGTCTGGATAGGTGGAAGCATGCGGACCGCCCAGGACGATTGTGATTCCCTTGAGTTCAGATTTGAGCTTGGTTGCCAGCTCCAGCGCGTTACAGGAAAAGTTTGTCGTGGAAGTAATGCCGACCACATCCGGGCCGAAAGCGCGTATCCTCTTTATGGTTTCTTCCAGGGTTATTTCTTCTGCCGCGGCGTCGATCAGCCCCGTCCGGTATCCGTCCCTCTCGAGGACCGCCGCGACAGTGGCAATTCCCAGCGGCGGGGAATTGAAGTAAAGGTTCTTCAGTATCGGCCCAAGGGGCCCCTCCCGCTGGGCGAGTGTTATGGGGGGATTTACAAGGATAACCGAAGAAGGATTTTTGATCACTTTACAGCCTCCTTCTTCACGATTTGACAACAACCTTCAGCAATGCATTATGCAACTCCGCTGGAAAGATTCGTATCGCGTTCAACAGAAGAAATGTCAGCATTCTAATGCACTCCAGAGTTTGCCGGCTTCCAAAATATAATCATGCAGGGTCCTAAAAACCCGGCCCCTATTCGGCATTATCATTATATGGAAACCCGGTTGTATTCAAGGACTTCCACAAGGATTCTGGCATGGTATTACCCAGCAGACTCAACTTGTATACCGTAATGGTACCGGGTTCATCGACAACCACGCTGAGCCTGCGGTCCAGCGCTTTTCTAACAACCGCGCGGGTGGATGTGTTAAAGAATTTCCAGTGGACAATAATATACCGGAATCCCCGTTTCCACAGGTTCCGGCAATCATCCTGAAGCTGAAGATCGCTGACATACCAAGGGGTTCCCCATATTTTGTGTTCTTCCGTGGCAATCAGGTAGAAAACACGGCTCTGGATCGGGGCAATGCCCATCGACGCATGTATCGGCTGATGATGATACGTCTGCAGGTACATGTAAGTTCCGTTTATGCGAACCTGCCAGAAGGGATCCGCACCTACAGGAAGATTGAATATGGGCCCCGGCTCAGATTCTTTTAACGTATTGTAAACGGCCGGAATTTCGACTGAGACAGAAGGCAGGCGCAGGCCTTCATTTCGCGTCTGCGACAAAGTGAACTCAGTCAGCACTGTAATACAGCATATGGAAATAAATATTCTCCGGGCCGTATTGCCGCACTTGAGCCGGTCAAGCCCCCTGCTGATAACAAGTGTGGTGAGTATCCCTGCAAAGACAAGGACAACGGCAACAAAGCGGTAATTATGAAGTGCAAAAGGACGGCTGAGTTTCGGGACAATCTCTACAATCGCACGGTTAAGAAGGGGAACGCGCATTCCCCACCACTGAGTCTGCGCGTGGACATTAAGGTAAAGCCCCATTGTAAGGAGAAGGGACAGCAGCAGGCCCCATTTCCATATTCTCCATTCTTTGACCCTGAATACTGCTGCAAGCAGGCACGAAATGATGACTACCTTTCCCAGGTAGACTCCGAAAGGTATAATCCTCCCTGCCCCGATAACGACAAGAGGAGGTTCACGATAAGGCGGAAGACAGATAAACCGGAGAACATCAATACAGCCCTTCGATCTCATCTGCCCCAACATGATACTGCTCCAGTCGCTTTGTGCCCTTTCGGCATTTGCAGTGTTGAGGAGGAGGGCAAATGGAACGCAAAGGAGTACGCCAACAGAGAAGGCGAACACTCCGTAAACAATCAGAAGACTCTTTCTGCTTCCGGTTCCCACGGAAAAGAGTCCAGAGAAAAAGAAGATCACCGCCAACAGGCCGCCTGCAAGCAGGCCGTAGAACGACGAAAAAGCCGAAACGGCAAGTATGGCCCCGGCAGCAATACCGTCGAACGGTTTCAGCCTTTCGTTCATCCTCAGCAGGAAAATTACCAGGTATGGGAGCAGTACCAGGCCGCCCAGCTGTTCCACCATGCCGTTGGAAATCTCAGTCTGGAAGAAAGGCGAGAAACCGAATATGAGGCCGCCAAGAAAGCTTTCCCAGGGCCGGCTCGATATCTTCAGGCAAACCAGGTACATGCCAAAAGCGCCGAGCACCAGGAGAAACAGGACTGTCATGTTGTAGGAAGCCGCCAGCCCGATGACAAACTGGAGCGGGACTGTAAGCGCGGGGAAAAGCAGGGTGGACATTTCCCCATAAACGTCCATGCCCTGCGGATAATTCAGCAGGCCGGTATGCATGAACGATACACCCTGCTCAACGCAGTGCTTCATCCACCAGCAGTGCCAGAGGTGATCCCACACATGCAGTTCCTTGTCCCCGACAACCCGCTCGCCGGGGTTCATGATCACCCCTCCCATCATCAGCATGGCGATGGCAAGGAACAGGCCCAGGACAAGAATATAAGATTTTCGCAGCGGCTTAATTTCCGTTTCCACCGTCGTTAACCCTCATCATTGTGTTTGCAGCTTCACCGGCCTCCGGAAGGCGCCAGACAGCAACAGATTCGTCGATCCAGTCGGGGTCACCCAGGCACGCCCTGAGCGAGGAAGTGATGTTGCGGTAATCTTCAACATCCGTATAACCGTCGGAATGAACCAGCAGGTAACCGAACCCCTTCCCGGCCAGGCGGTCCGCCTCTTCCTTCATCCCGGTCAAGTCTTCCCGGACAGGGCCACTGCGTTCAATCATCCGGACGAGGGAATTATCCATCATTCCCTGGAGCGGACGCTGGTCAACGAGCATGCTCGGTATCAGCCCCTTGAAGATAGGCCTTCCGTGAACCGACTGGCAGAACATCCGGTGTGCCACGTTTCCGCGAAGTGGAAGCTCCAGCAGGGCGCCACCGTGTTTGTCGCCTGCTATTCTTTCGTAAGGAACTGGAACGTTCACGCATGTATTACGCCGGCCGGCATCCCCGTATCCCAGGGAGACGAACAGGACAAAAACAATAATCGCTGAAATAAAATCAACCGCGGTGGTGCCTGCCTGTGTCAGGGGCCCCCGCCTGCTGTTTAACAGGCTTGCGCCCACCACCGCCGGGACGGCCAGGCACAGGACTGCACCCAGGAAAAAACGACCTGGTATCGCAATACGCGAGAAACCGGGAACCCATTCGCAGAGAAATCCATACGGAAGAGGGAGCCTGCAGGCAACCGAGCCTTGAAATACCGGGAACGGGCCAAGAGCCAGTAACAGGAAGAACAATCCCGCCAGCGCCCAGAGGATATTCGGAAGCCTCGGAACACAGCCGGCTATGGCCACTACGGCAAGTATCACCAGGAATATCCATTCCCTGCCATATGCATGTTCAAAAGCCGGCGGCCGGACGTGGGATTCGGCAATCGCACGGTCCTCCTGCCGGGCCCAGTTCTGCGAGAAGTCGCACATTTCAAGGATGTCGAGCGACCCTGACAATGTGCGCTGGACGGAAAAAGTGATATGGTCAAATGGCGACTGGCGGGTGTCTTCCGGCGCGCCATCCTTCGCTTCCACGTTGATCCGCACCTGGTTCTCCATGAACTTTTCCGGCTTAAGGTCCCGGTAGTCGAGCCTGGAAATATTGTAACCCCAGAAAACAAGCATCGGCAGAATGCACAGCACGGCAATTGCATGGATACGGACAGCTTTGATAATGCGTTTCGGACCTTCTGAAATCCAGCGGGCAACTTCGGGCAGGGTGAGGAAGAAGAGCATGAACACCAGGCAGAAGGCGCAGTAGACTGACATGAGGAATGTCATCACAACCCCGGCGGCGTAGAGAAATGACGGGACCAGGCTCTTTTCTGCCGCCATTGCCCTCAGGTATAACCAGAGGGACAGCGGAACGAAACCCCACCATGCGTACTCAATATAGCCTCCAACAAGCAGACGGTAGAGGAACGGATTAAAGGCGATAATGACGCCGCCGATAAATCCCAGCGAGCGGCGATGCGTCACCTGCGAGACAAGCAGGTGCCCGGCAACAGCCGAGAAGACCACCCCGGTCAATGTGAGAATGTTGAAAACCATGGGAACATTAAAGCCCGGCAGCTGAAGCAAAAAGGAGAAGAACGGAAGGAGCGGATCGAAAACGGCTATCAGTTCAGGCAGCAGGAACGGAAACGAAATCAGGTTGCTGATATAATAGCCGCCCGAATCTCCGAGCAGGGTCGCCTTGGTCCGCCAGAAAACCCACATGTGGATCCACGTGTCCGGCGTATCGGCGGAACAGACCCGGCTGCCTCCCGAAACGAGAGCCGGCCCGAAGAGAAAGAAGGCCATCAGGATGTACAACAGGAGGGCAATAACGTTAACGGACAGCCCGGAATGCTTTCCTGCTGTTGAATCTGCGCCTGGCGTTTCCATAGTGCGGTCCTGCTTATTTCTGCTGAATCACATTCAAAGACGATGGACTCGACGCCCTGACCGAGGGAAGCAAAAGGCCCTGATTGCGGTTATCAGGCATGGAGAAATCGGCAAGGATCAACCAGCCGATAAATGCAAAAACGATTATGCGGGCCCTTCCTGAAAACAGGGCGCCAAACACGCGGCTAAGCGAACAAGCCGTCAACACGGCGGCAAACATCATCGCCGCGGACATGAAGGTATGGCTGTGAAGAGCAAAGACCCTCTCAGAGACAGCGGCAAGAATCCTGCCCGGAAGATAGATGGTCAATCCTCCCGGAGCTGTATTGCCGCCGATATTGAGAACCACGCCCAGGGAAAGCAGGATAAAAATAAGAAGACCGTACTTCCAAACCCGGTATGATTTATCAAACAGCAGGCATGCAAAAACGGAAAAGAGGATTACAATCTTCCCCATGTAAACATTGTACGGCATCAGACCAGCCTGCTCATTGAACATCAGGCTCCACTCGCCGCTCTCCGGGTAAGAAACCAGCCGGAATATATTTACAGACATATCCCGGAGGCCATGCCCTGCGGACGAGGTTGAAGCACCACCAGCCAACCTTATCAGGATTAACGGGAGTGCCATCGCGATCACCATGCAAAGGTACCGGTAAAGAATGTTCTTCTTCTGGCCGGCCTCTGCTCCAAACCAGCCAGCCATAAGGAAGATCAGGGTGATGATCAAGGCCTGGAAGGCTGAGTATGGCCAGCAAAGTTCGGCTACGAGCGATATGACCGCAGCAAGAACAACCAACATGAATGATCCTGTCTTATTCAGGTTGAGCAAGGCCAGCGCAAGCAAAGGCATCAACGCCTGGCCCATCACCTGCTGAATCATGCCGTTTGAAACTTCAGTCTGAAGCAGAGGAGAGAAGCCGAAAATCAATCCGCCGACAACACTTTCCAGGACAGCCCCGGATACACGGAAGCAGAGCAGGTATCCTCCAAAAGCGGCAACCGCCAGCACAATTACCACAAGGATGTTGTAAGCGTAACTGTCGCCGAAAATCGCCATGAGAAGATAGTAAGCCGCCGGAGGTACCAGCGAAAAATGCTCAGGACCGGAGCGGAGACTGGCAGAAATATTATTAAGCTGTTCAACAGCCTTGATACCGGAACTTCCGACAAAGGTGTCACACCAGCCAAAGAGCGCAGCCCCGGTCAACATACATGCGACAAAGACATAGAAAGCCGCTACCGCAAACAGCACCTTGGCACTGAAAACAGACTGTTTATTTTCCGATAACATGATGTTCATCCTATACTTATATTACAATGCATCAAGCAGGGAATTACGCGGCATCCCCCGAAGATCTGCCGGTTTCTACTGCCTGCCAGTGTCAACGATTTCATAAACACTTATCCTCTCCTTTCCGTCTTCTGCAAGGAGCCTGCAGTGTTTCGCCATGACTTTACGCAGGTTGTCCGCAATCTCCGGCCTGAGCCAGCTCCAGTGAATTACGAAGAAACGAAACCCTTCTTTCCTTAAAGCTGACATCCCGGCAACGGGATCAACCGGGGTCCCCACCTTGCCCTCACGGTCCTTCCAGAGCTCAAGATCGTTCAGGAACCTTGGCCTGATGCCTGGACTTAACCTGTCCCGGTCGTTCTCGAGCAGGTACACGGGGCGATGGTATTGAATTTGAGCCAGGAGGTAACAGCCATGCATCGAGTGCTGTTCACGTACCGGGATGTCTATAACCGCTCCGCTTCCCGGAGCATCGCGAAGCGTCTTGTAAACAGGCGAGAGCCGGGTATCCGTCCGGGCCATCGGGAAGCCGAGGTGCGCGCTGTTTACCGCATCAGCCATTACCAGGAGAACAATCGCAACCGCCAGGGCCAGAGCCTTCATCCGTGTCAGCGCAAGGCTCCTGATCAAGAAATCGGAGCCGACTGCAGCCAGGACCGCAAGCACAAACCATGACAACGGTATGGTCCTGTAAGAATGCATGACAGCCGCGGAGAAATTCTCCCACACGGAGATTACAGCGCACGTCAGCAAGGGAATCTGGAAACCCATGAAATATGTATGCCCGGCAATCTTGAGCCAGGGCCCCAGCGAAAGGAGCCAGAAGAAAACGGCAACGGCGTAATAATAGCCAGGCACGCTGGACCGCCGGCCGAGCCCAAGCGCGCCCAATGCAAGGGCGAGGAATCCGGGGAAAATACAGAATGGATACGAATACAGGACATCAGGGTTAATGGTCCTTGCCCTGCTGATCGGCTCTTGCCACGGCCCCAGGGCTTCGGCCATGTCCGGGTTTGCCTTCGCGGCGGTCAAGTGTTCCGTGCACACATCCCGCCAGTCAACCTTCATACGGTAGGAACGTGCCATCTGCATGGCAGACGGCCCAAATAACAGGCCAAACACGGCGCCGGCAACTATCAGGCTCGCGGTCATCCTGATCACCGGAACCTTTGAGAGTTCTTTCTTCCGCCAGGCTGTCAGGCCATAAGTGCCAATCGCCACGGCAATCGCCATCCCGAGATATACACCGTAGTACCAGGAGGACATTGCCGACAGGAACAGCACAAACCCGAGCAGGAGCCCTTGAATTAATGACGGGTTTTTCAGCCACCGGTCAAGCTGGATGAAACATACCGGGATCCACAGAAGCACGGCAATTTCCGTAGCCCCGTTGAAATTCTCCATAAGTGAATACGGCAGAAACGCGTACACAGTACCGGCAATGAAGCAGGCCAGCCTGCTTGTGACAAACCTCCGGCAAAGCAGGTAAGTCGCCAGCCCGGTGGCCGCAATGAAAACCATTAGCGTAAGGCTGTAGCCGGCAATCAGGCCGAACGCCCACTGAAACGGCATGCCAGCCAGCGGAAACAGGTAACTGCCGAACTTAACAATGGTGTTCACGCCGTTGGGATAGAAAATCATCGGGCACCACGACAGTTGATGGTCTGGACTGGAGAGGGAATGCCATGTCCACCAGTACTGCCACAGGTGTACCTTCGCCGAAAGCGCCGGGTGTCCCAGGACCTCGAAGCGGATGTTTTTCAGCAGCGGCCAGGTGATCATGGCCACCAGTACCAGGTACAGAAGGAATGTCATGCAGGATTCAGCCAGGACCGCCGGCCAGCGCCTCCCTGTCGAATTCCCTTCCGATCCCTGGTTGTTTCTATCCATTTGCACTTTGAATACTTCGTAACTATTCAGATATTCAGAATTCTGACTCCTGACTACCTGAGCAGTTACAATACTTCTTAATTGCTTTGCGGGTAGATTGATAATAAACAATGGCCAACGATGCCAGCACAATCAGCCTGGCATCACCTTGAGTCGTCCGCCATGGCGGGTAATCGCGGGACAAATATTGTTTCTTTGATGTAATGAAGCCTATCGACATACCGCAAGTTTCAAACTACTTCAGCGCGATCATGTTCATCGCCATAGGGATTTCCGTCCTGTGCCAGCCGTTCTTCGGTTCAGCAACCCAGTTCATGCTTCTCCATGCCGTTATGTGGACTGCGATCATTGCAGTTTACCTGCTGAGGTTCATCCATCCAGAATGGCGGCCCCGGAATACAAAACCTTTCTCAGTCTACCTTCTTCTCCTTGTATTGATGGTTGCACCGTCAGCGCTGGCCGGAATTCACCCCCTGGAGAGCTCCCTCTATGCAGCACTTGTGGTTCTTTTCTATTTCGCGTTCCTGGCAGTTCGCGAGGCGTTCTCCTCCTCGCCGCGCGGATTCCTTTCCTCTAAAATGTTCGCAATTCTTTCAGCATGCGGGGCGGTACTGCTCGTACTCGGCCACCTGGCGTTTCGCGCTGTCCATTCATCAACATCGCTTCTGCCGTGGTTCAGTCTTGCTACGGAGATACCGGAGCACGGGAAGAACCTTGATCATCTTTCCGACTTCATCCTGATTGCGGTTTTCCCCCTGATTGCAGCCGCCGGTGCAGCAGAAGCCAGCGCTGGCAGGAGAATGCTATGGCGAGCAGCGGCCGCTGTGGCTGCTGCCGGCATCCTCCTTTCATTCAGCCGTTCCGCGTGGATTGCTTTTGCGCTTGAATTGGTGGTGCTTGCCGTGCTTGACCGATCTCAACGCCGGCTGCTGCTGGCCGGAATGGCTACCGCCTGTGTTCTCATCTTCCTCCTACCCGGAGTTACCGAGCGGCTGGCCAGCATATTTACGATGGCACAGGGCACAAACATGCAAAGAATAGAACAATGGGCCGGTTCTTTTGAACTTATCCGCGGCTCCCCGTTTACCGGTTACGGCATCGGCTCTTTCGGGGAGCTCTACCAGAAACTCGGCGAGGCTGGGACAGCCCACATCCTGCCCTGCCCCCACAATCTTTTTCTCCACCTGGCTGTTGAATGCGGCCTTCCGGCACTGTTTATCTTCCTCGCTGTGGCCGTACATTTCCTTCGCCGTATGCTGCGCACTGAAGAGACTCCAACAACACCTGACGACAATGGATTCTCCCGTGCTTTCCGGCTCGGCGTCTTCGCCTCTGTCATTGGAATGCTCTGCTTCGGCCTGTTTGACCTCTGAAGACAGACCAGCTGGAATAGAACTTGAGAACAGGCAGGCGCCTGACTATTATCAGCAAGTAAAGCCTGATATTTATGAGCGAGAACACCACCAGCCGGATCCTGCTAACCACCGTGTGCAAGCCGTATGGCGTGTCCACCGAAGATGCCGAAGCACTCGGCATGCAAATGGAGTTGATGAATAACCAGATTACCAGGGGTCAACACGTCCATTCCCCGCGCGCCAGTTTCTGGACATTTCCCCTGTATTTTCTGGCCGAGAACATTTCTGTGCCGGCAACAGTTCTAGACTTTCCATCCTGGCGGGAGTTCAAGAGTGAACTCCAGCGCGGTTACACGCATGTGGGAATTTCATTTATTCAAACCAATGTCATGAAGGCCAGGAAAATGACCCAATACATCCGTGCGCACTTTCCGGCTATCAAGATCATCCTGGGTGGTTACGGAACCGTCCTGCCGGATCTCGCAGAACTTCTCCCCTATGATGAAGTGTGTCCCGGCGAAGGCATCCGCTGGCTTAGGAAATACTTCGGCGAAGATCCGGATGCCCCGATCAAGCATCCCGTCATGAACGGCGTTGTAAGCAAGCATGTATATGGATACCGGGGCATTTCAAACGACAGCGCTGTCATCTTTCCGGGACTTGGCTGCAAGAATGGCTGTTTTTTCTGTGCGTCATCAGCCAAGTTCGACAAACAGTACATTCCCCTTTTGCCCACAGGAAAGAGCATATTCGAGCTCTGCCTCCGCGCCGAGAAGGAACTTGGGGTCCATGAGTTTGCTGTAATCGATGAAAATTTCCTCAAGGACCCCGAACGTGCAAGGGAACTCCTTCGTGAAATGGAATCTCACTGCAGGAATTACCATTTCTGGATATTCGCATCGGCCGAAACCATTCAGGCAATCGGCATAGATTTCCTGGCAAGGCTCGGAGTCTGTGCCGTATGGATGGGACTGGAAACCAAGGCAGACATTTTCGGCAAGCTTAAAGGTATCGATGTGCGAAACCTGATTCGCGAATTGCAGGCCAAAGGAGTATCGGTCTTCTCGTCATCCATCCTGTTTATGGAGCACCATGACTCTAAGAGTTTACATGATGACATAGAATGGGCCGTGAGCATGGATACCGATATGCATCAATTCATGCAGCTCACGCCGCTGCCTGGAACTCCGCTATACGAACAATACAAGAACGAAAACAAACTGATTCCCGGATTCCCATACACAAAATTGAGCGGCCAGAATGCACTGGCTTTCTATCATCCGCACTTCCGTTCCGATGAAGCCGACAGGCTTACCAGGCGGGCTTTCATGCGCAAGTACAGGATCGGCGGGCCCGGTATTGTAAACATGGCGCGCACCGCGTTTAAGGGCTATGAAAGGACCGTGCACGATTATGAATTTAGGAAGGCTCATGGCATTGCCTGGAACCCGGACACACTGCGTTACGACGGACACAACGGTCACGGCGATGATGCATACATGACCGACCGCGTCCGCCTGCAGCGCGAGCGTACCAGGGAGTTCAGATTGATACTGTTAAGTGCATGGCTTTTCAGCCCCAACAACGCTTCAAGGCGGAAATGCTTACAGCTGATGCAGGCACACCGCCGCCTGTTCGGGCGCTGTTCGGCGCGAGAAATGATTGCAATGGTTGTTCTAAGCCTGACTGCCACGGTTGAGTTCCTGCGGCACCTTCTTGCCAATTTAAACGGCAGGGAATCCTTAATACGCCAACCGGCATCCCGCCGGCTTGAATACACAGGCAGGGCCGGTGAACGTCGCGAAATCATTCGCGCCTGATCCAGCCGGGGCGAAAGGATGATTGACTCACTTCGTTTTACTGAGTATAACAAGACCCATGTCAGGCACGTTGTTAACCGCTGCTATTGTAATCTTTGTTTATGTGAACCTCGTTCACCTGGTAGCGCTGGTAAAGAAAGACAACGGAATAATGGATGGAGCCTGGGGAGGCGGGTTCATTCTTGCATCGCTCCTGACGTTTAATTTTACCGATCCTGTTAATTCGCGGGCGCTGCTCCTGAACGGACTGGTTCTCATCTGGGGCATCCGGCTTTCCCTGCACATTCTTATCCGCAACGCCGGCCGCGAGGGCGAGGATTTCCGTTACCGCAACTGGCGCGAAACCTGGGGACGCTGGTTCTACATACGCAGTTATCTCCAAATCTATATGCTCCAGGGAACCATTATGTTTCTTGTCAGCGCCCCCATCCTGCTGGTCAACGCGCGAAGCCATCAAGGCGCGCCGCTCGGTCCTCTTGATGTACTGGGCGTTGCCGTCTGGCTGCTGGGTTTCCTATTTGAGGCTGTTGGCGATTACCAGCTGTTACGGTTCATGAAAAACCCCGCCAACCGGGGACGAGTCATGCGTTATGGGGTGTGGCGGTTCACCAGGCATCCAAACTACTTTGGCGAAGCAACCCTTTGGTGGGGACTGTTCCTGATTGCACTGAATGTTCCAGGCGGATGGTGGGTGCTGATCAGTCCGGTTTTGATAGATTTTCTTCTGCTTTATGTCTCCGGAATTCCCATGCTGGAGGCCAAGTACAAGGGCAGACCCGAATACCTGGAATACCAGAAAACAACCAGCATGTTCTTCCCCTGGTTCCCCAAAAAGCCACAGCAATGATACGAAAAATCCTTAACTTTGCATTATTTCAAGCAGGCTGGTTTGCCTGTGTGCTTGGCGGCGCCCACGACATGGCCATGGCTGCCGTCGCGGCCGCTGTGGCGGTTATTGTCATCAACCTCTGGTGGCAGAGAGAAACCCTGGTATGCGAATTGAGGTTGATCATTGTTGCCACAGTTATCGGGTTCAGCTTTGACACAGTTAACCTGTCGCTGGACGTTTTCTCACTCAACGGCACAGCGCGTTTTCCACACCTTTGTCCCGTGTGGCTGGCGGCGTTGTGGGCGATGTTTGGAACAACACTGCACGGTTCGCTTGGCTGGCTGGCTGGCCGCTACTGGCTGGCGGCAATCCTGGGCGCCGTGGCCGGCACCATCAGCTACCTGGGCGGAGCAAGACTCGGCGCTGTAACAATGAATCCTGACCTTGCCTTCAGTGTGACAGTCCTGGCCTGCGGGTGGGCGGCAGCGATGCCGCTACTGGTCTGGCTGGCACACGGAAAACGCACCCCGGGCGTGACACCGAATGGAGCACTATGAAGATGAAATCAAAGCTGATGCTTCTCTGCTGTGCGCTGGCCCCTTGCCTGCTGCTTGACGCCGCCGACCTGCCGGCTCCGCTGCAGGAAGTTAAACCGGAAGTGAAGCCTCTCGGCTCGGCCACACTCCACTGGTTCGGGATACATATTTATGACATAGCCCTTTATACTTAGGAATCATCCTACGCAAGCAACAGCACCGCTGTGCTCAGCATCAAGTACAACGTTTCGATTAAGCACCATCGCTTGATTGATACATCTGTCAAGGAGTGGAAACGACTTGGCATAGGAGAAAAGAAAACTATCGAGGAATGGAAAAAGCTGCTCGATTCACTCTGGCCGGACGTTAAGCCTGGCAACAGCCTTACAGCATTCAAGCGCAAGGATGGCCCGACACAGTTTTACTTCGGCGAGAAACTCCTTGGCGAAGTTAAAGATCCGCTTTTTGGCCCGGCTTTCTTTGCAATATGGCTGGATCCAGTGGCCAAGTATCCTGAGGTACGAGAAGGTTTGCTGGAAAAAAACAAAAAAGAAGAAAAAGGAGAAGAGAAAAAATGAGAAAATTCCTGTGCCTGATAAGTGCCGGATTGATTTGCGGAGGATGCTCTTCGATATCCCCCCGACAGTACGCGAAAGAGACGCCTGTCCTGGACTTGAGGAATTACCTTGAAGGTCCGCTGGAAGCCTGGGGAATGTTTCAGGACCGGAAGGGCAAGGTTATAAAACGTTTCAAAGTCAAGATGGTTGGCACATGGAAAGACAACGTCGGAACGCTGGAAGAGGACTTTATTTATTCCGACGGAACCACCCAGCGGCGTGTCTGGACAATCACCAGGGTGGATGCAAACCACTACACGGGAACAGCCGGAGATGTGGTAGGTACTGCAAAAGGAGAGGCCTTCGGTAACGCGCTCAACTGGCGCTATACACTGGCCCTGCAGGTCGGAAAGAAGACTTATAACGTGAAATTTGATGACTGGATGTTCATGATGGAAGATGACGTCATGCTCAACCGCGCAGTAATGAGCAAGTGGGGTTTCAAGCTGGGCGAAGTAACGCTTGGATTCCGGAAACTGCACAGCGGGAAGTGACCGCTGTCAGTCCGATCCAAGCAGATTTCGAAGCGCTTGTTCCAAATCCACGAACTTGAATTGAAACCCGGCCTCCTGAAGCCGGCATGGCACGCACCTTTGCCCTGTCAGAATCAACTCGGAATTTAGGCCCGCTGCAAATGCAACAGCTCGCATCATGAAAGCAGGCACCGGAGGACTCCAGGGCTTTCCGAAAACTCTGCGCAGTGTTCGCATGAATTCAGAATTCGTTACCGGCATGGGTGAAACAGCATTATAAGTGCCTTCGGTGCCAGGATTGCCGAGGATGTGAGCAATAATCCTGTTCAGGTCATCTACGTGGATCCAGCTCAAGTACTGCCTGCCACTCCCGGCCGCACCGCCCAGAAAGAACCTTGCGAGCCTCGACAGTAAAGGCAAGGCTCCTCCTTCTGTACCCAGCACAACACCCAGGCGCAACACCACGCGGCGGGTATCCTTGAGGTCGGAGATCCAAAAAGCAGATTCACAATTCCTCACAACATCAGCAAGTATACCGGCACCTTCATTGGTCCGCTCGTCACAGCAGGCCTGGGTGTCGCCATAGACACCGACGGCGCTGATTTGAACAAAAACTCCGGGTCTCTTGCGGCAACGCTTCACTGCGTCCGTCAGGACGATCACCGCATCGCGGCGCGAAGAAGTCAACTCACGCAGGTTCCGTTCAGTCAACCTGCAGTTTACGTTCTTGCCTGTGAAATTGATGATCGCATCTGCTCCGTCGATGGCCTCAGTCCATTCCCCCGTGGAACGGCCATCCCATTGGACGAATCGAATGTCCTTGTCGGCACTCACCGGCCGTGATCGTGTCAGAACTGTGATCCGGCATCCGCTTCCTGTCAGCACCCTCATCAGAGAGCGCCCAAGGAATCCGGTACCCCCTGCAAGGACAATGTGCTGTCCGCCCAAGGAAGCCATGGCTCCCTGTGTCGCAAGCCGTGTTCCGGGAATGTCAACGGCGACTGCTGATGGCAGAGCCTTAGGCATGGTTGCGCAGTTTTAGCTCCATCGGATGCGGGTTGAGGTAATATTGGTCCTTGAGATACTCGATGCCGTGTTTCTCGACGTAGTGCCTCAGCATCGTAACCGGCACGATCAAAGGCACGAGTTCACGGTGGTAGTTCTCGATGATGTCTGCCAGCTCTTTCCTGTCCGCCGCGTCCACGCGATCGCGGAGATATCCAAGCATGTGCTGAAGGATGTTCGTATGCTTCCGGACCGTGGCAAGAGTCTTTAGCGCCCGCATCAGCTTGGCTTCGTACTGCGGAATGTGCGCACGTGCCTCCCTGGCCTTTAGCCCGGCCAGCTCGTGCCCCATCTCCCGCATCAGCGTCTCGTTGTGCGACTGGATCAGCAGCTTGTTACGCGCATGAAAGGTCATCAACGTTGCGAGCTTCGGGCTTGAGCAGACAGCCTGGCGGAAACGCCAGAGCGTGAACACCCGCTCGATGAAGTTTTCACGAAGGTCAGGATCGTTCAGCCGGCCCTCGTCCTCGCAGGGCAGTGTTGGAAAATGAGCCATGAATGCCTTCGCGAACAGGCCCGGCGCCTTACCGGAAAAACCGCCCTTGCCGTCGTAGACCTTGACGTTCTCCATGCCGCTGCTGGGAGAGCGTGACTTGAAGATGAAGCCGTTCAAGTCCTCTTTCTCCAGATCCACAACGCGTTTCGCAACCCAATCCTGCATGCGTATGGTGAGATCAAGACCTGTCCGGGTCACAAGACTGGGATTGGCAGGGTCACCGATCAGGCGCATGGACTCGCGCGGCACGCCGAGCCCGCACTCAACTTCGGGGCAGACTCCTAAGAATTCAAAATACCGGCCCAGCGTGTCGGTGATAAAGTGATCGTGCTTGTGCTGTCCGTCGTAGCGTACCGGCTCACCGAGCAGGCACTTGCTGACACCAATCCGTATCTTGTCCATTTAGAACCCCTTCCGTCGTCCCGTCAGAATCCTGCAGCTTGCAATCAATTCCGGGAGACCCATGTGTGATGCCATTCATTTTGCCGGTTTGACGACCTGGACTTCTTTCACAACCGGCAGCTCACGGCGCGCTGCCCATTCGGTCCAGCCCGCATCATACCAGCGCACGTTCGAGTACCCCAGTAGATGCTTCAGCACAAAGTAGGTCTGGCTAGCCTGATGGCCGGTGCGGCAGTGCACAATGATATCCGAGCTCTTCGACGGGATCATCCGGGCGTAGGCGGCGGCCAGGACATCCAGAGGCTTGAAGGCGACCACCTTGTTGGTCTGCGAAACGACGTCTTCGGTATACGGGCGGTTAAGTGCGCCTGGGATATGGCCCGCACGGGCCTCGTCTGACTGCTTGCCAGTGTAGAAGTCCACCGGCCGCACGTCGATGATCACAGGCGCTGGCTTGCCGAGTCCGGATGCGACGGCGCGATAGTCAACGGTAAAACGATCAGCATTCTTAAGATCCGGGTAATTCGACGGAGTCACGGCTGGCAAAGCGGTGTCCGCCTGCCGCCTCTCTTGGGCCCACTTCGCATAGCCGCCGTTCAGGATGGCGAAGCTCATGTGCCCCATCCGCTCGAACGCCATTCCGGCCAGCGTTGCGTCGTGGAACTTGTCGCCGGTAACAAGTACGACCGTGTCCTCAGGATTCAGGCCCAGAAGCGAGAACTGAGCTCCCAGCATAGGGGCGGGCAGGAGCATGGACGGCACGCCTCCAATGTTGCCGCGCAGACTTTCCACGTTGAGGCTGAACGAGCCAGGAATGTGCGAGGCGTTGTATTCTGGCTGAGGCCGCAGGTCAATAATCTTGAGGCCCGGCGCTTCAAGTCTGGCTGCCAGCCAGTCGGTCTCGACAACGCGAGGCCTGTCGCCCTTTACCGTCACGGTGGCGTTGCCGGCTTTGGCGGAAACTGAGGACGCAGTGAAGAACACGCGCCAGGCGTTGACCCTGGCCGCTGCCTGCGCCGATACCGGTTCCTGACGCAACGAAACTGGTTTGAGACAGCGATCCCGGAACCCCTGGAGTCCATCCGTGAGCAGATAGACATTGCCGAACCCCTGGCGTTGAAGCGAGTCACGGGCCTGGGCTGGATGGGTCATTCCATTGGAGTACAGAACAATCAGCCCTTTATTCTTACGGTCCTGAATCGCATCGGGCAAGCCCGCAAGCGGCACGTTGATGGCACCGCGGATATGAAAAGAGTTGAACTCGACCGCCGGCCGCACATCCACTAGCACAAGATCAGGATCCCCGGCCATGAGGCGCTCGGCCAACTCCTCAGGCTCGATGTGGTCACGAGCCTGTTCGATATAGGACATAAGCGTCTTCTCAACCGTTGCTGTCGCCGAATTGGCGCCCGGCTGTTTGCCTGAATTCTTCGCAACTGCCGGTGACAACACGAACAGGCCGGTCGCAACCGCCACAAGCGCAAGGCTGAACGCCTTGAGGAACGGAGTGCCCAGATATGTTGAACGGCCCGTGCGCACCTTCTCGGCCCATTCGGCCAGCCAGAATGCAACCACGGCCACAAGCGTGAAAGCCAGGATGAAGGCGTTCCGCGATATTCCAAGCGTATCGTAGACCATTTGCACGCCCCTGTCGCCGGCCGTGGACAACGAGCGTATCACGGGGAAAAGCTCGTTGAACAAGATGCTGCCCCCGATCGTGCCGGCCAGGAATACGAGCGCGTCAATCCGTCCTGCGGCCACACCGGCCGCCGCTGTGCCGGGGCACCAGCCGCCCATGACGAACCCCACTCCAAACAATAGGCCTCCCGCGATTTGAGCTCCGTAGACAGTTGGCATTAGGAATATCTGATCCAGATGAATCCAGCCGAAGGCGACCAGATAGTACAGGCCCAGCATGGCCGTGATAAGTGCCGAGAACATCACCTTCACGACGGCCATGTCGGTGAAGTAGAAAACTCCGGCTAGGCGCCGTGAACTGCTGAAGCCGGCACGCTCCAGCGCAAAGCCGAAACCAACCCCGATCAACAAGGCCAGGAAGAAGGCCGTCGGCGTTCCGAGTGTGTCGAGACTATACAGGGTATTAATCATGCCATTGCCTCCTGACGAACCAGGCTGTAGCGTAACCGCTGGCAAAAAGACAGAGCATGAACACGATGCTGCCGGTGAGAAGCAATGCACCGCCACTGAGCGCCTGGCCGGAGGTACATCCCTGCGCCAGGCGGCTTGCGAAGCCTACAATGACGCCGCCCGCAAGGGCGTACCAGAGCCGAAGGCTCACGGACGACGCGGACCCCCTCTCAACCTTGATGCGCACGCGATTGGCCAGTAGCGCCGAGAATAGCGCCCCTACGAAAGTACCCACGAACATGAAGACCAGGTAATAGTTCAACGGCTTGGCACCCCATTTGCCGAAGTACTCGCTGCCCAGCGTATGGGGTTCCGAAAGGCACATTGAGATCGACGCGCCGATGCGCGCAATACCGGCCGAAGCTCCCAGCCCTGCTCCGAGAACCACGAAGGATGCCAGGAGCACAAGCCCGAGCAAAACCCCCGCAAGATAGGGATTTGAATAGTCTTGAGAACCTGTACTTGCTTTGTCGGTTTCTTTTTCCATATCTCCTCCTCTCAGCACCCGGCACTTTTCTTCCTGGGTGGTTCAGGCACGGCCGCCGGAGCGGGAGCGGGTACGACGGGCGCTGGTGCTGGCGGCGGCGCTGCAACTGCACCCGAAGGCACAGGCATTGCGGATGTGTTCCAGTATGCTTCCAGCCCGCCAAAAAGCACCTTAATGGGTCGTGTTGTCTTCTGCGACAGAATACCGCCCACGGCCATGGCAAGGGAGCCGTCGCGGTCCACAAGCACAAGCGGAACCGCGCCGTTCAGGTAAGCTGGATTGGCGATGACATCGGCAATATCAGCATTCACGGCGCCCGGCAAACTGAAGTCCGTGAACTGCGCCGCTGGTCGCATGTCCACAAGGTCGAACGTACCCGGCAGGTCCATTAGCAGACGCTTGAGGTCAGCGGCGGCAATGCGGTCCGGAAGCCTGACGTTCCGCGCAGGCGCGGCGGCTGTCCCGTGTCCGACTCCGGTGGCGCCCAGGGTCGGCAGACCTGCCGCGATCCAAGCCTCGCTACCGCCTTCCATGTTAAAGATTTCCTTGAAGCCCTGCTTGAGCAAAACCGAGGCACCCATACTGGAACGGTAGGCTGAGTTGCAGACTGTCAGTACCGGCATGTCTTTTGAAAGCCTCTTGCTATCTGCAAACATCTTGTTGATCGGGATGTTGAGCACATTGCCAATACGCAACGCCATCCACTCGCTCGGAAGGCGTACATCCACTATAATCGGCGCTGTGCCGGCCTGCATCTGCCGGTGCAGCTCCTGAGGTTTCAAGAGCTTTAGTGAGCCAACAGGCAACTTCGCCTGTTTCCACGCCTCCACGCCGCCCTGAAGGAAACCGGCGGGCTTGTCGTAACCGATCCGCTTCAGGCGGAAGGATGCCTCGCGCACCTCGTCGTCGGAGCCCACGAGAACAAAGGGCTCGCCCCACGGGACCATGATTCCAGACCACGTCTCGAATCGACCCCGTATACCGATGCTGATCGCGCCTTGTGGATGAGCCACGGCAAACGCCTTGGCATCACGAACATCGATTATCCATGCGCCCTTCTGCGCCTGGGCGAGGACCCCTGCGGCGGGAATGGCGGGCGGCATGGTCTTTTCCCAATCCACGAGGGGCGGGCCATCGTGATTCATTTTCGCGTTGTGCTTGAAGTACTGCGGGGCATCAGGCAGGCCATCAATAACGGCCATAACATAGGAAAGCAGGTCCTTGTGCTGAAGATAGACATTCTCCCGGCGCTGTTCTCCGATAGTGGAGACCGGCTTATCGCTCAGATGCGCGCCACAGAGGGACCCTGCGCCATGGGCCGGAAAGAACCGGGTGTCATCCGGAAGTTTAGACAGTTTGTCCTTCCAGGAATGGAAGCCCATCTCGGCCAGTGCGGCAGCGCTCATACCTTTGCCCATCAAGTCAGGACGGCCCACACTGCCGATAAAGAGAGTATCGCCTGTGAGGACCAACCGGGGATTGTTCTCGTTCGCCGGGCAGAACACGTACAGGCACGTCCCGTCGGGGGTGTGACCGGGCGTGGTTACGATCATGCCGCGAACCTGGCCGAATGCTATCGAGTCGCCGTCCTTGACGGGCTTGTGTGGAAAGCCGGCCTGGGTGGCATCGTTCATGATAATCGACGCGCCTGTGGCTTTGACGAGTTCGACATGTCCCGCCACAAAATCAGCGTGGGAATGGGTCAAGTACACCCTTGTTATCTTCAGGCCCAGTTCCTGAGCGTCTTTCAGGTAACGGCTGATATCGCGGGCAGGATCAACAATCAACGCCTCATCACCACTACCGATCAGGTAAGAGTAGTGCGAAAGGACCCCCAGGTTGTACTGCCGAAAGACGAAGTCGGACGTCTTTTGTTCGGTTTCTTTGACCAGCAGAACGCTGGCGGCCTCGTCGCCATGTGTTGCTGCCTCCGCGTCCCCAGGCAGGCCGCCCGCCCATGCGGAAACGGCGGCCAGCATGACCCCCACCGATATTATGCACATAACATGATTACTTCTCTTCACACAGCCCTCCTCTCTATTGAATATTATCGAAAAAAGCACAACTAGAATGTCACGTTCATCCCCAGCACTGCGTAGTGGAAGAGCGAAAAGGTATAAACCTTGTCATTATCCGCTCCGCCTTCCAGAATTCGATAGCCGGCATTCAGGGACACATTATCATTCAGCGGTACGACCGCGGCTAGGAGCACATCCTCCGCTCGACCCTGCGGAGCGGCCAGAGCGTCGCCGTCCAGAACGATACGCAGCAACGGATGCGCTACCCACGTTGCGCTGAAGCTGAGCAGTGGAACGAAGCCGAGGTCGGTATTCTCAGATTCCTGCCCTCCGCCTTCCAGCCGGATCGCCGCGTCACGCACCTTGGCCGAAAAACCGGCGCGAAACTTGAACTTCGGAGAATCATAGAAGAGATAGCGGTATGTGAGGCGGTAAGAGTTGAATCGGAACTTGGATTCAAGAGATGTCCCCGCTGGAAATGTCGCACCGTTGAAATCCACGGTTCGGCCCAGTGTACCGTCGGATCGCATCGTCAGGAAAGCCGCCAGCAGGCCGAGATCGTGTTTGCCGGCCAGCGTCACTGTATACCGGGCGCGAAAGGCAGCGAAGGAATCCGTGGAGAGGTCTTCTGTCAGCGACAGCTTCGTTCCAGAATCACCTGGAATTCGCACATCGTTGTAGCCGGGAAACACCCATCCGCCTTCGATGTCAAAAGCCTGTGGCGGCCCGGCCATGGCGGTACTGTGAACGACAATGAGCCCGAACAAAAAAATTATAAGCCATTCTCGCATATTTATTACAGTCTCCTATTTGTATCTTCTCAAACCAATCTACTTGTGGCAAGTCCGGATACAGGGCCCGGAATTGGCAAGACATCCAGTCTCAACCCGACGCCTTCGGCTTCTCGATCCTTCCGGCCGGACACTTCGCAAACCTTTCGAAGTCGGATCCATGGACCATCTCATTCTGAAACCGTAGCCAGCCACCAAAAAGGGGGTTGATTTCCTTTGAAGCGAGGAATCCTGTGTACTGCCCGGTGAATCCACTTTTGCTAGCCACGTTTACTACCAGTAGCACCTTACCCTTGCTCACTTCTTTCCTCTTATACGGTAATAAAAGCGTTTTCTTGCATCCTCTGCCGGTGTTGATAGACTTTCAAGCATGTTTCAGAATCGATCACGGATTGCTGTTGTGGGCTCCGGTGTCGCCGGACTTACTGCAGCTTACATCCTCCAGCGCAGGCATCAGGTTACCCTCTTCGAGAAGAACGACTATATCGGCGGTCATACGCATACGATCATTGTCCCGGACGGGCCTGACAAGGGCACGCCCGTGGATACCGGGTTCATAGTGATGAACCACAAGAACTACCCTCTGTTTACACGCCTGCTCGAACAGCTGGGTGTTGCACTGCGGAACAGCGAGATGTCATTCGGCTACTGGGACGAACTCAGCGGGTTGCAGTATTCCGGCGGCGGCTTGAACGGTTTCTTCGCCCAGCGAACTAACCTGTTCCGTCCGGCTTTTATCAGGATGGTTCGTGATATCCTGCGCTTCTTCAAGGAGGCGGAACGTGACCTTGTCGCAGGTTCACTGCGCAACCAGTCGCTTGGTGACTACCTGCGGGCGGGGCAATACTCGGATTTCTTCATACGACACCACCTGGTGCCAATGGCGGCAGCCATCTGGTCCACGCCGGACAACAGGATGATGGACTTCCCGGCGGAATCATTTGTGCAGTTCTTTCACAATCACGGTTTGCTGACGGTGAACGACAGGCCCCAATGGAGAACCGTTGCGGGCGGAAGCCACAGTTATGTCAAAAAGATACTGGCGGATTTCAAGGGCGAAGTTCGCACGTCTGTCCCAATCACCTCTGTCCTGAGGTTCGATGATTACGTTGCGCTTGCGACAGACAAAGGGGCAGCCGGGGAATTCGACGGTGTCGTGATCGCCGCACATGCAGATGAGGCACTGGGCATGCTTTCGGACCCATCGGAAGACGAGAGGCGCCTTCTTGGTACCTGGGTTTACCAGCCCAATCAGACCGTACTTCACACCCATGCCGGCGTGATGCCGCCGCTGCGCCGCATCTGGTCATCCTGGAACTATACCCATGAACGCGGCGGTGAGCCTTCCGGACCGGCCACTTTAACATACGACATGAACCGACTGCAGGGGCTTAAGACGCAAAATCCCCTGTTTGTTTCCCTCAACCGCAGGGCTGAAATACCGGCAAACCGCATCATCATGCAGACTGTCTACAACCATCCAACATATTCAAGGGATGCCCTGGTTGTTCAGAAGGAACTGCCCGGGTTGAACGGCAGACGCCGGACCTGGTTTTGCGGCAGTTACTTCGGGTATGGTTTTCACGAGGATGCCGTGCGCTCTGCCGTAGAGATGGCCAGGGGATTCGGACTCGACCTGTGAAATCACGTCTTTACATCGCCACTACCGCGCACACAAGGTTCACGCCGGTGCAGCACCAGTTCAGTTACCCGGTCTTTACTTTTGTCTTCGACCTCGACGAATTGCCGGAACTTGACCGTACCATAAGCGGCTTCGGTTATAACCGGCCGGCGCTTGTCTCCCTGCACGACCGGGATTACCTGCGGGGAGAAGGAACCATCCGCGAACGCCTCATGCGATTCCTTAAAGATGCCGGGTGCGATGACGGAATCGCGCGCGTTGAACTGCTTACCATGCCGCGCATGTTCGGGCACGTCTTTAACCCGGTGAGCTTCTATTACTGCAGGCGCGCGGATGAATCCGTGCGATGCGTGGTTGCCGAGGTAAACAATACTTTCGGGGAAAAGCACCTCTACATCCTGAAGACATCCGAAGCCGGTCCTGCGGTGTTCCCGATGCACTTCATGCACGACAAGCAGTTTCACGTCTCGCCTTTCAACAACATGCACGGCGGTTACGAGTTCAGCCTGTCGGACCTCGGACCGGACATGCGGCTTGTGATCAACCTTGCGCGTGATGGCCAGAAGGTCCTCACTGCCGTGATTTGGGGCCGGGCGGTGGAGCTTGATTCACATACGCTGAGAACGAATGTCTTCCGGTATCCGTTCCGCATTGTATCCAATCTGCCCCGAATAACCTGGGAGGCCGCCAAGCTGTATTTCCTCCGAAAGCTGCCCATTTACCACAAACCCAATCCCTCGCATCCGATGACAATCGCAGTACCGCCGCCATCGCTAAAGGAGCGGTGGTGCATGCGAGCGGTGAAAAACCTCCTCGGCAGGATAAAGTCCGGCAGGCTTATCGTTCTGCTGCCGGACGGATCGTCCTGGACTTTCGGCGATGATAAAGCCCAGGCGGCATCCATCCTGCGGGTCTGGAGCTACAACTTCTTTCCGCGGCTCGTGTTCGACGGGGATATCGGATTCGGCGAATCCTACACTGACGCTGAATGGACAAGCAACGATTTGACAGCCCTTCTGACTCTAATCATACGCAACATGAAAGAGCTAGATCCTGCGGCAGTAAATCCAGGCCTTCCAACCCGGATCGCCACCCGCCTTCTTCATGCATTAAGGCGCAATACCACCGGCGGAAGCCGGCGCAATATTCGCGCACACTATGACCTGGGCAATGATTTCTACCGCCTGTGGCTGGACGCCGAAACGATGATGTATTCCTGCGCCTTGTTTGAACATCCAGCCCAAACACTGGCCGATGCGCAGCTGGCCAAGATCAGGAGGATCATTGACCTGGCGGAAATCCGCAAGGAACATCACATTCTGGAGATAGGCTGCGGCTGGGGCGGATTTGCAATTGAAGCAGTAAGGCGCACGGGGTGCACAGTTACAGGCATTACAATTTCGGAAGCCCAGCTTCAGCTTGCCAGGCAACGGGTGGCGGAAGCGGGTCTGGCTGACCGCATCGAGTTGAAGCTTACGGACTACAGGGACCTTGGCCGTGAACAGGCCGACCGGATAGTTTCCATTGAGATGCTTGAAGCCGTAGGGCATGAATATTTCGGACTTTTCTTCCGTAAATGCGCCGGCGCGCTCAGGCCTGGGGGCAAAATTGTCCTGCAGGTCATAACCATCCCAAACGAGCGGTATGAATCTTACAGGAACAATCCTGACTGGATTCAGAAACACATTTTCCCTGGAGGGATTCTCCCTTCGCGCGCCATTCTTGAATCCGCAATGGCAAATCTGCAAGTCGAGCGGGCCGAAAACATCGGACCCCACTACGCGCCAACCCTGCGAGCCTGGCGCGAACAGTTCAATGCCCGTTCCGCAGACTTGCGGCTGATGGGATTTGACGACGCATTCCAGCGCAAATGGAACTATTACCTCTCCTACTGCGAAGCGGGGTTCTCGGCGGGATATATTGACGACTGGCAGCTTGTCATCGGCACACCAACGAAGAACTAACAGTCCAGGAACCACGCTTGAAAAGCGGCAGGTATATGGTTATTACCGACCCCTCGAAGGCCATTTCCCTTGCCGAATGCTGCGCCCTGAAGAGACCCCGACAACACCTGACGACAATGGATTCTCCCGTGCTTTCCGGCTCGGCGTCTTCGCCTCCTTCATTGGAATGCTCTGCTTCGGCCTGTTTGACCTGTGAACCTTTTCTTTATTTATCTGTCTTCGCAGAAGACCCCGAACTTTTAGTTCGAGGACGGAGTGCGACTCCTATAGTAAGACATTTATCCGAACTGGGCTTGAAAACAGGCTGATGCCTGGTTATCGTCGGCGGCGGGAGGATAATTTCTATGCGCAAACCATCGATTGCCGGGTATGCTTGCGCTCTTGGCCTGTTTATTGCATCGACCCTTCCCGCCATCAGCGACAACACGAACCGCGCCTGCCGAGTGGAGGTCCGGCTTATTGACGGTTCATCCATTGTCGGCGTGCCAAAGGTCTCGGCATTTCCGTTTCATAATGCTTTTGCAAAGTTCAACATAGATATGCTCCGCATCCAGGCAGTTCAAGTTCTGCAGGGCACCAACGGAGTCACGGTCAATTTGCAGAACGGCGATGTCCTGACAGCACAGGCGGATTTTGACGAGATAGCACTGAACACACTGTTCGGCCCGGCCATGATAAAACTCATTCATGTCCGGGCGATCGAGGTCTCGGCTTCCTCTGTCCCAAGGAAGGGCCTGGTTGCGGAATATCTCTTCTCCGGAAACGCAAATGACTCGTCCGGTAACAAGGCACACGGGACTGTTCACGGAGCAACACTTGCAGAGGACCGGTTTGGAAACAAGGATCAGGCGTACTCCTTCAACGGCGAGGACCAGTGGATTGAAGCGGTTGACAGCGTATTGACCAACAGTCTGGATGCCATGACCATTTCCGTCTGGATTAAACCGGCGGCTTTCGGCGAAGGAGACATGGTTCTAGTGTCAAAACAGCCGTCCGGATACTGTTCGTCAAATCCCAGTCCCACCACATCCAACCACGCCGGCCTGTTTGACCTGGAAATCGGTAAAAAGACTTTTTTCTTCGCATCACAGGTCAATTCAGGATCGTCAACAGAGGGAATCATTGAACCATGTCCGGATTTACTCGGCGGCAAGTGGCACCATGTTGTCATAGTGGCAGATAATGCAACCAAAACGCTGAACCTCCATGTGGACGGAAAGAAAGTCTCTTCAAATCCGATCAAACAACAATTCTTCCGGCAGGCAACAAAGGAACCACTTCGCATAGGTTTCCGGAAGGATTCAGACGGAATAAAGAATTATTATAAAGGAGTGATGGACGACATCCTGATTTACGACCGTTCACTGAAAGAAGACGAGATCCGCAAAGTGTATTATGCTGAGCCAGCCGAAAAAGCAGACCGGTAATCGTCCCGCCGTGGCAGCCATCGGCCTGCCAGTTTTGCCGCCAGAAACCGCCAGAGCCACCAATGACTAATTGAAAGAAGGCGCAATAACTGATACAGTGCTATTGATTTGAGATGCAGGGAGGACTCGTCATATGCGACATTTGTTCTTGCTGATTATTTCAGGTATTCTAGTTTTAGTGACGTGGAGTCGTGCGGAAATTGCACTGCCGGCGGACAACTCCATACCCGACAAACCGGTTTCAAATGTAAAACCAAATAGACAGGACCCGGATGAGCCGCCAGTCAAAGCCGCTCCACCGGTCATGAAACTAAATTTGGACCTGACCGACGGGTCGCAGATCCTCGGCAAGCCGGAAATTGACACCCTGGTCCTTGCCACGGATTACGCGGAGATGAAGATTGCCCTGAAGCTGGTCCAGACTGTTGAGTTCCAGGAGGATCACACGTCCGTTGCCGTCAGCCTGAACAACGGCGACAGCCTGCGTGGAAAGCTGAAAGCGGACGAGATCAGAATGGACACCCTGTTCGGTAAGGTGAAGATTGCATCCAGGCTGATCACCCGTCTCGAGGTAATTTACGATGGCGGCGACGATATTGCCGGCACAAAGGACATGGTCCTGTATTTTCCGTTTGATCGCGACGAGGGCGGCACGGTCACAGACAAGAGCAGGCAGGGCAACAACGGTACAGTCAAGGCTGCCAAGTGGGTCAAGGACGAACGGCGCGGCGGGGCGTATGAGTTTGACGGCAGCGGAAGCATGATCACCGTGGCGGACGCCGCATCCCTGAGAATCAGCACAGGTATAACTGTGGCGGCCTGGATAAAGACATCCAGCCAGACGCCGCAGGGCACTTTCCGGTCGATTATAATGAAAGGCGCATACAGCGACAGGAATTATACCCTGGTCATGCACCCAACGGACAAGGTCTGCTGGACGTACATTAAGCAGGACAATTCGAAGTGGTCTTTTCTAAGCAAAACGGCCGTGACGGACGGAAAGTGGCATCATATCGCTGGTACCTGGGACGGGAAGACGGCAAAACTGTATGTGGACGGGAACTGCGAGGGGGAGTCAGAATGGACAGAGCCTTTAAAGACAACCGCAGACCCCGTATATATAGGGTACTGTCCCGGCTACGGCTTCCCTACTTTCTTCAATGGCTTATTGGACGAAGTGACTGTTCTCAACAGGGCGATTCCTGAAAGCAAAATCAAGGCCCTCTCCCGTTCCCGGTAAAGCCGGAACCTGTTGCGGCTCTTAGAGATATTGTTCTTGAACCACTGGCATAAGGGTGCTAATAGGACGGTCTTTTTATCTCCATAGCAGGGGGCAGAAGGGCGAAAACTGATGTCTACTATCATTGTCGGTGCAGGCGTGACAGGTCTGACTGTCGCCCAGCGTCTCCAGGAAAAGGGAACTAAGGTCGTTGTCCTCGAAAAAGAACCTGTCGTCGGAGGACTCTGCAGGAGCTACCGATACGGCGATTTCGTCTTTGACATAGGTCCGCACAGGCTTTCTTCAGGCAATGAAGCGGTAAATGTCTTCTTCCTCTCAATCCTCAAGGATGCCTACAATTCCATTCCCCGCCACAGTTCCGTCTACATGAACAAAAAGTACCTCTCCTGGCCGCTTTCATTGAAATCAGCCCTCCGTCTCCCGTTCAGCAGCATGGTGAACTGTGCATTTGACTTTATGAGCCTGAACAACAGGAATGACGCCGAGCTGCAGAATCTCGAGGAATACATAACCGCGAAATACGGTCCAACGATATTCAAGCTGTTCTGGGAGAAATATACCGAGAAGTTCCTGGGTATTCCATGCCGGGAAGTCGATGCCGAATGGGTGCGACTGAGTGTCAGGCACGCAATCATAGACCGGAAGGCTGTACCGAACGGGCTGTTTGATCTCGCAAAGAACCTGTTGTTCAAAAAAGGCGTCGAGATGAATTTCTTGTACCCGAAAAACGGAATGGGAACCTTCCCCGACATGATGGCCGCGACCGTAAGGAAAAACGGCGGCACTATCCTTACATCCCAGGAAATCGAGAGTATCACAGTCAAGCCGGACTCGACGATTAAAGTCCGCACCGGAAAGAACGAGATCGAAGGCTCCAGCCTGGTGTGGACCGGTTCACTGGTTGACCTGTGCCGCATTATGGGGCATCCGGCCCCGGGCCTGGACTACATTTCAACCCTGCTCTACAACTTCGAACTCTCAAAGGACCCGGGTGGAAAGTGGCAGTGGATATATTTCCCTGATCCCGACTGCGTTTTCTCAAGGGTAAGCCTGCCGGACAGGTTCGGAAGCGAGACAGTTCCCGCCGGCAAAGGCAGCCTGTGCGTCGAAGTAACCTGCAAGGAAGGCGACGCCATGTGGCAGCAGCCGGAAACGCTGATTGACCGTGTCAAGAAAGACCTGTTAAGAGTCGGCTTGACAAATTCGGCTGAAAATATCACTAACTGCCACATCGAGCGGGTTCGCGACACGTATCCGCTTTACAGGACGGGTTTTGAACCCAAAACCAGGGAAACGATATCCATGTTGAGGAAGCACAAAAACATTCACCTTGTTGGAAGACAGGCAACCTTTTCGTACGACAATATCGATGACGCCGTTCATAATGCCATGATTTTCACGGAAAGCCTGTAAGGCACAGTACTGGATTGTCTGCCATGAACATTACCCGTAATGAGCCGCTGATTCACAAAACCCAGGCAATGTGCCCGAAATGCCTGAACTTCATCGCCGGAGAAATACGGGAAGACAACGGGAGCATCTGGCTGGTGCGCTCCTGCCCCTCGCATGGCGAAACCCGCACGCTGCTTTCCACCCATCCGGATTATTTCCGCGACCTTCACGGTTTCTATACAGCCGTGATGGACCGGCGCTATCCCCAGCGCGATTTCATCCTGCGCCTCACCGAGCGGTGCAACCTCGAGTGCCCGATCTGCCTGGCCGGCGCAAACCAGCAGGTGCTCGCCGATTTCTCCATTGAAGAGATCAAGCGCATGGTCAAGGGAATGCGGGGCAAGAAGATCGACCTTATGGGCTGCGAACCGACAATCGTAAAAGACCTTCCCGAAATCATCAGGATCATCTCCGACTCGGGCAACATCTCCGCCCTCCACAGCAACGGGGTGGAACTGGCGGACTTTGACTACCTCAAGAAGCTGAAAGAAAACGGCCTCCACGAGGTGCACCTGCAATTCGACGGATTCGACGACAAGGCCTACGAAATCATACGGGGCAAACCGCTCCTCCAGAACAAGCTCCAGGCTTTCGGAAACCTTGAGAAACTTGGAATCCCGGTTGACCTCGTCATGACCATACTCGCCGGCGTAAACGAAAAGGAAATCGGGGCCGTCCTGGATTTTGCCGTCCAGCACTCCAACGTTAAGGAAGTCTTTTTCCTGGGCTGCCGCATGCTTGGCCGGGCGGCCGGACACTTTGAGAGTGCCCAGCTCCTGCCGGACCAGGTGATAGACCTCGTTGCCGCCTCGTCAAAGGACCGCATCTCCCGTGAAAGAGTCCGCCGTTTCCAGAAGCTGTATTTCGGAGCACTTTCAATATTCAGGGTGCGCAAGTGCCTTTACATCCAGCATTACCTGCTCATGCGGAAAGGCGAAAAGGAATATGTCACACTGGACGACGTCGTAAACATGCCCAGGCTCGAGCGCGTGCTGGAACGTTACCGCCGGCGCAGGGAAGAAAAATCGGCACTTGCCGTGCCGCTGTTTTTCCTTGAGTCATTTCCAACGGTCGTGAACTTCAGGACAATCGGTCTTCTTGCTGATTTCTTCGTGTTGACAATGCTCATGAAGTTCGGGTTCAACCTGATGCGTGTCAGGTCCCGGACCATCATGCTGGGCTACATTACCGCCTGCGATCCTCTTATCTACAATACTTTTGTGGCTGAGAACTGCGGTAAAGGTGAAATATCCAGGGACCTCGGCGTCCAGGAAGCCGGCGCCCTTGCAAATGTCATGCGGGAGCATCGCTGGAGACAGAAATGATCCGTATCCTCTCCCCCGTCAACGGCCTGAATGAAGTCGAGCCCCTCATAGACGCTGGCGCCGAGGAGTTCTACTGCGGGGTGATGCCCGAGGCGTGGAAGAAGCAATACTCGAACGTTGCCTCGCCGAACAGGCGCGAATGGGTTGCCGCTAACCTCGATGATTTCAGCACTGTGAAACAGATCGTCGAAACCGCCCACCGGCGAAAAGTTCGCGTCTTCCTTACCCTGAATGCACTTTATACGGAGGGACAGTACAGGAAAATCGAGTCGTTCATTAGGAGCGCTACTGAATGCGACCTGGACGCGGTCATTGTCGCAGATCTCGGATTGCTGCTGGGATTAAGGGAGATGGGCTGGAAGAAAGATATCCATGTCAGCACTGGCGGCACGACGTTCAACAATGAAGCCATCCTGTTTTTCAAGGAGCTGGGCGCCTCGCGTGTAATCCTGCCACGCCAGAACCGCGTTAACGAGGCAGTCGCAATGGCACAGCATAACAGTGACATCGAGATCGAAACCTTCATAATGAATTCGGGTTGTATGAACATCGACGGCTTCTGCACATACCATCACGGAACCAAGGAGCTGAAACGCCCGTTCTGGTGGAATATTCCCAAGAAACTGCACTGCGACTATTACATCCTTAACCTCATGAAACGGATGCCGCTGTTCCTGCGCCAGAAAGTCAGCCGCCTTATTGCCAACAGTTCCGACAGCGCCTGCTTCCTGCCGTACGACGTCGAGGTCCAGTCATATTCAGCCTCGGAGGAACAGAAACAGACCCTGCATTCCAACCTGCGCCGTAACTTTAACATGTTCACTGGTTTTGACACCTGCGGCGTCTGTTCGCTCTTTGACTTCGAAAAGGCCGGGGTGGCCAGTGTCAAGATCGTGGGACGAAACAACCCGCTTTTCAAGAAACTCAACGACGTCCGCTTCATCAAGTCCTGCCTCGTTTTCCTGCGGGAGAAATCTCCATCGAGGGAAGAGTTTGTAAACCACGCAAAACAGGAATACGAAAGAGTTTTCGGGTTCAGCTGTTCAGAATGGTGTTATTTCCCGAAAAGGGACTTGGAGATACCGTCCGGCCAGATGTGAGACCGGCACAAGACCATGAACAAAAATGTTGAAAACGCTGTCTTCTTTACAACCCCGGAAGACCTCAAATTCCATGCCGAACCGTACCAGAGGGCATATTTCGGCCACGAATTCTGCCAGAGGCTCCTGCCTGCAGTCGCCGGGCTGAAGAGCGCCATCGAGATCGCGAACTCGACTGGAAAGACTTTCACGCTGGTCACGTCTTTTGTGTCAAACGCCGGACTGGCAAGGGTTCAAGAGCTTCTGGAAGTTCTTGCGAATGAAAAGATTTCAGGGGAAACACCCGAGGTAGTCGTCAACGACTGGGGCGTTCTTCATCTCGTGCACAGGAAGTATCCGCATATTCCAATAGTGCTTGGCCGGCTCCTCACCAAGCAGAAAAGGGGCCCCCAGATCCTGCGGATCGACAAGGATATTCCGGAGTCGGCCGTTGACCATTTCCGCCGTTCAAACGTGGATGTACCTAGAGTCCGGGATTTCCTCGCAAGGATGAACGTGAAACTGGTCGAGCTGGACAACCTGCTCCAGGGTATTTCGCGCAACGGCGGGCTTCCCGCGTCACTTCACTATCCTTTCGGGTACATCACCACAACCAGGCTCTGCCTTCTTATGAACGGCGACTCAAAAGACAAGAACCTGCGCTCACTGGGAAATTGCCGCATGGAATGCCGGCAATACCAGGTGACGCTGCGCCACGAGGAGATGCCGGTAGACATCCTGTTGAAAGGAAACACGCAGTTCTTCTTCAATGGCCAGCTTCCGGAGAATCTTGAGGAGCTTGGTATCAAGCGCCTGGTATACACTCCAACGTCAACCTTTAACAGGAATCTCAGCGCCTGATTGTTATGCTGCGTGATATCAGCACGCGATCGCCCTTGACCACCTTCATTGCCGCCTCAGAGCCTCCGGCCTGGACAGCAGGACTGTTCCTGGCTCCATCCCAGATGCCGATCGTAAGCGAGTAGCTGCCCGGAGGCGCATTGGAAGGCACGGTGACAAAGGTCTCGTATTTCAGGAGCGACCCGATTCCCTTCCCGCCGGGCGTTTGATCAAGGTCCCTGAACCTGTGGTCGGCCTGGAAGAAGAACCCGCCGTAAACTGCCTGCCGAAAGTGGACAAAAACTTTCCAGCGCGGATCCAGCGGAGCCATGATCTCCCAGCGGAACGACAACCGCAGTTTGTCACCCCGGCCAAGAGTCTCGGGTGACGCGAAACATTCAACCAGACGGCAGCTATTGTCAAAAACCACACCTTTAACATCAAGGGATGGATCTTTATCAGGACGGATGCCAAGCTCTCTGAGCCGCCTGCGGGCGCCGGCGTGTTCCGGATCATTCTTCAACACTTTCGCAAGCGATTCTTTTTCCAGATCAGCATCTCCCCTCTCCCGGGACAACAACGCATTAAGATAAACTGCCTCGCCCTCATGGCCGGAAGAGTTTGCGTCAGCCAGCACCTTCGCGGCGTCTTCCGTCTGTTTCCGGGAGAGAAGTATATGGAACAGAATGCGGCTGGATTCCCAGTCGAGGCGGCCGGCGCCGGGCAGGTTTAAGAGCAAATGCTCCGCTGTGTTTCTGTCGCCCCGGAAATAAAGCACCTTCGCGGCATTCTGCCAGTCAATGCCGCGCACGGCCTTAAGGGCTGACGCCTGATACAGTATACCAACAGTCCTGGCAAATGACTGCCAGTCCCCGGCTGAATACGACACAGCTGCTATCTTCTCTGCAGAAACGACGTCAATGAGCCTGTCGGGCAGGAGCCTGAAACATTTCAGGACATCCGAACCCGTCTTATTGTTCTTCAAGGAAAAGGCAAACAATGCCCGGACGGCCTCCTGGTCAGAGGGATCATTCTCAACAATGACCGAGAGAGCGCTGTACCAGAGATTTGAATTGCCTGTGCGGATGCCGATTTCCACTGCCCTGTAAAGGGATAATGACAGTGCGCCGGGAATTGCCATTGACTCCGAAATCTTCAACTCTTTCCCGGTCCATTCCACCGCCTCAGCCATACGGTTCTTCTTTATACAGTTCTGGGCCATCAAGGCGGAGGTGCGCCAGTATCCGATTGTCGCCAGAAGAGCTATCAGCGGTACCGCAACAGCCATGATTACAGCTGTGACCGGATACGGATAATCCTTTCTCCCTGCATCTGCAACGCCAGCGGCCACAAGACAGACAGCGGCAAAAACAAGAACAAGATGAACTACTGAAGACAAATCAACGGTCGGATCGTTTCTCTTCGCAAACAGCACTATTGACATAAACCCTGCCAGAATCAGCACGGAGAAGATGACGCCTGCCCTGTAATCAAAAAGGAAAGCCTTTCTCCTGAAACCGGAGATCGCAATCGGAAGCATAACGATCAATCCTGCAGAAAGAACAATCGAGGGAATATTCAGGAAAGTGCCGGCGGTTCCTGCAAAGGTGCAGCCGGCCATCCAGAAAAGGGTGTATGCAACCAGGGCAAAGAGCGTTTCGCTTTTTGCCCTTTTTCGAACAACCAGTGCCGCAAGCATGAGAGGAACACACCAGGCCGATACCCGGAAGGGAATGAACGGCACGGCCAGTGCGCAGCCGCAACCAGCCAACAGCAGCCCCGCAAACATCATTTTCGCCTGAATATCCTTCATAACCGTGTTCTGGTTTCAGAGCCTGCAGTGATTTCATATACGGAGAGACGGTTCTGAGGATCATCAATCACCAGCTTGCAGTATCTTTCCATAACACCGCGCACATGTCCGCCCACCTCCGGGCTCAGCAGGCTCCAGTGAATTACGAAAAAACGAAAACCCTTATTCCTCAGCATAAGCAGGTCGGCTCCGGGGTCCATTACAGGAACCAGCTGGCCGGTTTCTTTGTTGGGCAGAAGTTCAAGATAATTGACGAAATACGGCACATAATAAGGAAGGCGGTAATCAGGAAGCATTAAGGGGCGCTGATGCTGTACCTGCGGAAGCAGGTAGCTGCCCAGCAAAGAATGCTCCCGCAGGGGTATGTTTATCACCGCGCCGTTTCCAGGAGTATCCCGCAGGGCATCGTAGACCGGTAATGGTTCGGCATTGGTCCGGCTAATGGGATATTCCAGGTGCGCACTGTCGACAGAATCAACCATCACAAGCAGAAGGAACACCGCCAGGAGACCGGCCCGGCGCAGAGAGGTCATCCCGGGAAGGCTGAATAACTGTTCAGCGCCGACAGAGGCCAGTACTGCGAGAGCGAGCCAGCCCACGCAGATTGCCCTGTAAGAATGCATGAGGGAGGCTGAAAAATCCTGCCATACTGAAATTATGGCAAAACTTACCAGCGGAATCTTGATACCCAGGAATTCAGTCTGACCCGAGATCTTCAGCCATGGACCCAGAGAGAGCAGCCAGAAGAAAAGAAGAACAATGACGAAATAGCCAGGCAGAACGGACCGCCGGCTGAGCCCAAGAACACCAAGAGCAAGCGCCAGAAAACCGGGGAACATGCAAAACGGAAAGGCTATTCTATTATCAGCGCTGATCTCCGTCTTGCTGTCTAACGGTTTCTGCCACGGGCCGAGAGTATCGCACACATCGGGATTGGACTTGGCTTTCATCCACTGATCTTCACAAAGATGCCTCCAGTCGATCTTTATGCGTGCTGAAGTATGCAGTGCCGCAGTGAAAGGGCTCATTAATAATGCAAAAACAATAACTGCAACGCCAAAGCCGGCCGAAAGCCTGAAAAACAATTCCCGTGAGAGCTGTTTCTTCCGCCATTCTGCAAGCATATGAATACCTGCAGCCAGCGCAACGGCCATTCCGAGGTACACCCCGTAGTACCAAGAGGACATCGCCGAGAGAAACAGCACCAGGCCCAGGATCAAACCCTGGTACAGCGACTGGCTCTTTAACCATCGGTCCACCTGGATGAAACAAATGGGTATCCATAAAAGCACTGCTATTTCCGTGGCGCCGTTAAAGTTCTCCATCAGTGAATATGGCAGGAAAGCATAAACAGTCCCTGCGACAAAACAGGCCAACCGGCTTAAGACAAAACGCCTGCACAGCAGATATGTCGCCAGGCCCGTGGCGGCAATGAACAGCATAAGCGTAACATTGTAACCTGCTATAAGGCCAAAAGCGTATTGGAAAGGAACACCGGCAAAAGGAAACAGGAAATTGCCGAACTTCAGTACTGTGTTTACACCGTCAGGATGGAACAGCAGCGGACACCAGGCTAAATCGTGATCACTGCTTAACAGCGAGTGCCCTGTCCACCAGTACTGCCACAAATGGACCTTTAAAGAAAGCGCCGGGTGTCCCAGGACCTCGAAGCGGATGTTCCTGAGCAACGGCCAGGTGATGATGACAACCAGCACCAGGTAAAGCAGAAACACAACGCAGGATTCTGTAATAACCGGAACCCGGCATTTCCCCGTTTCGTTCTTTTCTAGGCTCTGGTTGTTCTTATCCATTCGAGAATACAGGAGGGATCAAGGGCATACAGATAATTGTATTCAGTGTAACAGGCGGCAGTGCAAGCCTGGCAGGGCACCTCGGGAATGGACTCGAATGCCTTCTTAAAACCAATTTCAAGGGCGTTCTTCGCCGGCTCCCTGCCAACAAGCAGACTGCAGGCGTAAACCTTTCCGTCCGCATCGATATTGCAGTAAAGCGCACCGGCTTTGCAGCGAAGCGAAAGGTGTGACCCTTTGCGGCTGCGGATCACGTAGTCTTCCCACTTTAAGAGGTAGTTGAGATAACGGAAGGAAGAGCTGATACGCGCCCCGTTCCGCTTACGGTGAATCAGTTTCTTTATTGCTTCACGGTATTGACTGTCTGTAGGAATCATCGCCTCGTGGTTGCGCCCAAGCTCATCGCTGTGATGAAGAACCTGGAATGCGGCGTATATTTTCAGCCTTTTAGCGGTATCCAGGATAAAATCTATATCCTGCAGGTTCTCTTTCGTAAGAACAGTAAGACTCCAAACTTTCAAACCTTTTATCTTTGAAGCCAGCTCCAGTGCCGCGATAACCTTGTCAAACGTTCCGGCACCGCGGTTTGCATCGTGCCCAGCCCTGTTTCCATCCATGCTTATCACCAGGTGATCCAGCTTATTGAGGACATCCACTCTTTCCTTTAACAGGATACCGTTTGTATCAAGCGTCACATACATTCCGCTGTCATGGGCATGGGAGATAATCCGGCCTATATCCTCACGGAGAAGCGGTTCCCCGCCCCATAGTCCGAGCCGCTTGGTTCCGAGTTTCCGCATTTCATCAATTAACCCGAGAATTTCGGCTGTCGTCATATCGCGATGGCTGCGGGTTGGAATATTGCAGTATTTGCAATGAGAATTGCACCGGTTGGTTACGGCCAGCATTACATTTGTGGGGCACCTGGCGCCTGTAATCGCATGGTTCAGGCTTCGCAGACCCATTGACACCATTTTATGAAACTTCATAAACAACACCAAAAGTATTACAAAACCTTCAAGCCGTGATACCGGGACTCACTGGCAATAACTGAAGATCGTTGAGCGAAATTTTGTATCAGGAAAGGTGGGAATAGGCAAGACCGCTTTAAAAGGTTAAATGTTCCTTTACTGCTGCAAAGGAACATATTACGGCCCATTCTTTCCGCAATCAATTGCCACATGATGCACGCGTATGATAGTATCGCCCCTTTACCTGGAAAATCGTAAAATGGAATATGTCTTCTTTATTCTTGTAGGCCTGCTTCTGTATGTTTTTGCGATCTTTCCCCTTGTATTGCGCCTGACCTGTCTTTTCAGACGCGCAAAGAATCCACCCCCTTTCGAGCCTACCGTCTCCATCCTGACTGCGGCGCGGAATGAACGGCAGAACATCGCGGAGAAAATCGCCAACACGTTTGCATCGGACTACCCGGCAGATAAGCTGAGAATGGTGATACTGTCCGATGGAAGCACGGACGGCACGGAAGATGTTGTGCGGGCCCTGGGAAACAAAAGGGTCAGGCTTATTACCGTCAGCCCTGGCCAGGGCAAGACCTCCGCCATCAACACAATGGCGCAGGATGCCGACGGCGACATCATGGTTATTTCAGATGCCGATATCCTGATCGAGGGGAAAGCAATCCGGGAACTGGTGAAGCATTTCTCAGACCCGGCCGTCGGTGCGGTTTGCGGACACCGGTCCGATAACGAAACACGTCTTTCCGGAACAGGCGAATCAACACGCCTTTACAATTCGTACGAAAGTGCGACCAAGAAAGCCGAGGGAGCAATTGGCCGGGTTATAGGCGGGGACGGGTCTCTCTACGCCATGAGGCGCTCATGTTTCCGGCCGCTGCCGGCCGGTGTGCCAGATGATTTCGTAAACATCCTGAGGGTACTGGAAAGCGGAAAAAAGGTACTATACGAAGAGAATTCCTTTTCATGGGAGAAACTGTCCGGCAACGGAACCGGCGAATTCAGCAGGAAAAGACGTACCGTAGCAAGAGGCATCCGCGGACTCCTGGCGGTCAGCGGGCTCTTAAATCCATTCCGGTTCCCCGTTGTCTTCTTCCTGATCCTTTCGCACAAATTACTGCGATGGATGGCAGGCTGGATGATGATAGCACTCCTGGTAATCAGTGTCTTGCTCGCTTCTAAACCTTTCTTTCTCTGGTGCCTTGCTGCACAACTACTCTTTTATTCTGCAGGAATGATTCTAAAGAAGGGCATCCCCTTTCTGCTTCCGTCACGTTTGACCAAAATAGTGAATTATTTCACGATGTCCAATCTGGCCGCATGCGTCGGCTTAGTGGATGTTATCCGGGGCAAAAACTGGGACTCCTGGAAGACCCAGCGCAATGAACCGCTCCTACCTGCCTGATCTGCAGTTCCTTAAATGACCACCCCTGCACATGATGTTCTTGATCATGCAGGGGAAAGGTGCTTCTATGCGTTCCAAGTTCTATAATCTATATGGATAGGTTACAGCTAAAGGAAGGCACAGCCGGAATGTCCGGTTGAATAAGCGACATGCTGGATAATCCGATATTTCGCCGGCTCACAAGAAACACCTTAAGCATTTACCTTTCTTTCGCCGTGAGAAAATGTTCGGCCCTTCTGCTGGGTATTGTCATAATCCGCATCTCGAGCAAGGCCGATTTTGGATTATACTGCCTGGCACTTTTCCTCATTGAACTGGGCATCCGGCTGGTTGTGTTTGGTTCCAACATCCTTGTGGTCCGGGATATTGCGGCAAACCTTCCAGGCGCCGGACTGCTGGTCAGGAACACATTTGCCTTGCGGATACTCGGTTCCATGCTCATATACCCCGTTATAATTGCCATCGGTTTCAGCATGGCTCATTCATCGATCCTGCCATGGGTGCTGGCAGTAATGGGCATCGGCATGGTCATGGAAATCATGGCCGACCTTTTCTTCTCCATTGTGCAGGGAATGGAACGGGTCGACATGTTTGCGCTGGCAGAGGGAACTTACAACCTTGTTGGCTTATGTATCGGGCTTGTGGCCCTTTACATGGGATTCGGCATTAAAGGAGTCGCGGTAGCCTACTGTTTCAGGAGCCTTACCGCCCTGGTCTGGGGAGTGACTATCTGCATGAGGAAGAAAGAGTCTATAAGGCCGCTCTGGAATACCGGCGGCATCTGGGAATTGTTGAAAAGGTCCGCCCCGATAGGATCAACGCAACTCCTGACACTTGTTTATCTTGGTTCAGGAATGACAGCACTGCAGTTTTTCAGCGGCGTGGACGCTGTCGGAAGTTTTGCCGCTTCGATGAAAATCTTTGAAGGCTGCACGGCCCTGGGTATGCTGACCATGGTGGCGGCATTCCCGACTATATCGCGGCTCAGGACAACCTCCATGGAAGATCTTAAAAAGACAACCGGGTTTCTCATCCATCTTTTCTGCTGGGCCGGCATCCCAATGAGCCTGCTGGTTGCATTGAACTCCCAGCGGGTCTTGTATTTTCTTTTCGGCCCCGAGATGCTGAACTGCTGGTATCCCCTTTTCGTCCTCATGCTCGCGGTACCGCTCAGCCTGAACTACGGGCTCATCGAACGGCTTGCCTACATCGCAAACGACCAGAAACGGGTCATGCAGGTAAGGCTAATCAGCATTCTTCTCAGCATAGTTATCCTCATGGCGCTTGTCGGGCATTACAACTATATGGCTCCCGCGGTTGCAGTTGTATTTGCGGAAACCGCTATGTTCCTGCTGCTCCTGCCGAAGTGGAACACGTATGTTCCCGGCCTGAGTTACCTGCGGACCGCCATGCCGCCTTTTGTTTTGTCGCTGATCGCAATCAGCCCATTCGCAATCACCGGCACTCTGTTTGACATCAAAAGTTCGGTAATATTCACTATCACCTATTGCGTTCTGGGCCTGGTTTTTGCATTGTCGACCAGGGCAACAGGAAAAACAATTCAGACAGCCGGTTGACCCGGCAGAACAAATCGGAGTAGAGACTCTGTGAAAATCGCTTATCTTGTTTCGCGTTATCCCCATCCTTACCAGACTTTCGTCCGCAGGGAAATAGACGAGGCGGCCGCACAGGGTGCATCAATCACCGTATTCCCCCTCCTCGGGCCGGCGGAAAGAAGCGACAGACCTTCAGAGAACGCAAACGTCAGAGTTGTTTACACCGGCCTTTTCTCTGCCGAAATCTGCCGCTCGGCAGCGGCCATGCTCAGGACTGCGCCGCGTACCTGCCTGGCATTTCTTGGCATGATCATCGCGGGAACATGGAAGAACCCGGCAAATCTCTGCAAGTCGCTGGCCATATTCCCGAAGAGCCTTCACCTGGCCCGCCTGTTGCGCAGCGGCGGATTCGACCATATCCACGCCCACTGGTCCACACATCCGGCAACAGCGGCAATGATAGCCTCCGAACTCTCCGGAATCCCCTTCAGTTTCGCTTTCCATGCCTACGATATTTACTCAACCAGGATACTGGTTCCCGAAAAGATAAAAAGGGCATCGGCCGTTATTCTTAACTGCCGGTACACGCTGGACTTCATACGAAAGATCTATCCCGGTATTGACGAAACAAGGTTTCACCTTGTTTACAACGGTATCGATCTGGACAGGTTCAGAATGAGAAAAGGCATAATGGCAAGCCATGTCCCGCTCATACTGGCCGTTGGCCAGCTTGTCGCAACGAAGGGATTTGAATACCTGGTCGAGGCTTGCCGCCTTATTAAAGCCGACGGACGAGACTTTGAAGCCTTAATCATCGGGGAAGGCCCGCAGAGAAATGTTCTCCAGAAGATGATAAGCAGGGGAGGAATGACAAACATAAGACTTGGCGGAAAAATGAAGGAAGAGGAAGTTATCGCAAACCTGGGCAAGTCCGCAGTCTTTGTAATGCCGGCGGTAAAACCTGAAAATGGCTCCCACGATGGCCTCCCGAATGTTGTTTTCGAAGCAATGGCCTGCGGCGTACCGGTTGTCGCAACGGATGTTTTTGGCATTCCAGAAGCTGTTGATAACAATGTGACCGGCCTGCTTGTTCCGGAACGCGACCCGCCTGCCATCAAAGCGGCCATCCTTCGACTGATTGACGATCCTGCACTGGCCTGCAGTCTTGCTGCCGCCGCAAGGCAAACGGCAGAAGCGAGATTTGACATTCACGCAAACTGCTCGGTAATATTCACTATTTTCAAGAGTGCTTCCGGCGCACGTAATAAAGCTGCGACTCTGGAATCCGGGAAGAGTGTTAACAAATGATCAATATCCTGCATTTATCCTGGGGAATGGAAGTGGGCGGCAAGGAGAACTTCCTCAACCAGCTCATCCGAGGCCTGGACCAGCGGGAATTTACCGCGACGATAATGACCCTGAGGCAGAGGGGCCCCTACTGGAGACAATTGCAGGAAGATGGATTTGACGTACGGCATCTCGACAAGAAACCCGGTATCGACCCGGGCGCCGTCCGGAGGCTGAAGAATGAAATCGCAGCCATAGCGCCGGACATTATCCATGCACATGAATTCAGCTCGACGCTCGCCGCCCAGGCCGCAATGTCAGCAGCAGATGGAGCCCGGCTGATCACCACTCTTCACGGCGGCCACCAGAAACTGAACTTCGCAAAGAGACTGGTATATGGATTCCTCCTTCGCAGATGTTCCGCGATTACAGCCGTCGCAGAACATCTCGTAGAAGATGCCCGCGCAATGACCGGGGAAAAAGTCCGGGTTTTCCATATCCCATACGGCGTAGACCTGAAACGCTTCGAGAAGACCATTAACCGTCGTGAAATACTGGCTGGGCTGGGATTGCCGGCGGATGCCAGGGTTGTGGTCTTCGTAGCGCGACTCGAACCTCCCAAGCTTCCATCACTTGTCATCAACTCTGCCGCAAGGGTGTGCCGTGAAGTACCCTGCTGCCATTATATCATGGCCGGTGACGGTTCCCTGAAGGAATCGCTACAGAAGACTGCAGCCGGACTGGGGCTTGCGGACAAGGTTCATTTTACAGGAACAAGGATGGATATTCCCGAACTACTTGCAATCGCAGACGTATGTGTCCTTGCCAGCCGCAGCGAAGGCCTGCCTCTTGCCGTCCAGGAGTATATGGCGGCCGGAAAACCGGTTGTTGCGACAAGAACAAATGGCATTACGGAAATGGTGATAAATGGAGAAAACGGCTTTCTTGCCGATATAGGCGACGAGAAAGAGTTTTCCGAAAAGACCATCTTCCTGCTCAACCGGCGAGATACCGCAGAAGCAATGGGACGGCGCGGCAGACAGCGTGCAGAAGAGCGATTCTCTATCTCGGCCATGTTCAAGGCCTACGAGGACACTTATCTAATGATGGCCGGAGAATTCAAGGGCAGTAAAGCTGGACGATGAACTCAATTCCACATTACGTTTCAGCGAGATACGTTTCTACCGGCATCAGGCGGATAACTAGAAACATCCGGACTGCCTGGTTCAGGGCAGCCGACGGATCCAGCCCCTGGCCGGTTCTTGTGGCGCTCCGGCTCACGGAGAGCTGTAACCTGAAATGCAGAATGTGTTTCGACAAGGGTCCTGACATCAGAGAGGAAACGTGGTCACGAGAACCGCAGGGTCCGGAGCTGTCCGAAAAGGCCTATCTCTCGCTGATAAACGAGCTGGCCGGCTTCAACCCGACTTTTTACCTGACAGGAGGAGAGCCCATGCTTTCGCCCGCTCTCTTCCAGGTCATTTCTGCCATCAAGTCAAGGGGCCTGTATGTTTCAATGAATACGAACGGCACCATGTTGTCCGCAAAAGCAGAACAGCTTGTCAATTCGGGCATTGACAGGATAATCATCTCACTTGATGGTCCCCGCGAGATTCACGACTCGATACGAGGCAAGACTTTCGATGCAATTTCAAGCGGCGTTAACACACTCAGCGATATTAAAAGAAATCAATGCCGGCGCACTCCTGTTCTGCGCGCTCAATGTGCAATTTCGCCAGACAACGCAGGCAGCCTGGTCGAAACCGTAGCCCAGGCAGAAACACTGGGACTGGATGAAATAAGATTTCAGCACCTGATGTTTGTCTCACCCGAGGAATCCTTCTGCCTGGGTGATGTCACCAAATCGCTTGCTTCACGCGCGAGAATATCAAGTTATGTTCTTAAGAGCGGAGCACTGGACCTGGAAAACCTCGGAGATCAGGTTGACAGGATCCGGACGCGGCACAACAGGATAACCGTCAGGTTTGAACCGGACATCAGGACCAGCGACCTTGAGCAGTATTATGATGGAGCACCGGAATATTTCACAAGGTTGTGCCTGAGTCCGTGGCGTCGACTTGTAATATCGCCATCAGGAGACATGGGCCCCTGCCAGGGGATATATCTTGGAAGATATCCTGAAGCAATGCCGCAGGACCTCTGGAACAGCGATTCTTTCCGCGCTTTCCGGCGCCATTTGATGGATAGCGGCCTTTTCCCATACTGCCGCCGGTGCTGTCACAGGGAATATTATTCACCCGGAATAGGCCCAACCATCAGTTAAGGTGGCTCAGTAAAGGCTGTCCTATTTACCGGAAACTGTCGCGGCCCGCCACTTCACAAGGCATTTCTGGAGCATTACGTGGGCTGCAATCACCTGTTTTGCAACATCCTTTTCCTGTTCCTGCTTAACGGACCCGGACTCCGAACAGGCCACCAGTGTGAGCAGTTCATTATTGGCCCAGGCCGGGGTTTTCAGCTTCAGGAAAGTGGCAATATCGCACCTGGAATTGTTCCATTTGGCTCTGAGGAGAAGTTTAAAGTTCTGGATCGGATGTTCAAGGCTGGACCAAGTCAATCCCCTGGGAATCCAGTTGGGATCATCCGGCACTCCGATCCTCGGAAACGGCAATGAACGCACATCCACGTCCTTGGGAACAAAATCACCGGCCCTTAGAATACTCGTTACCCAGATCGAGACGTCACCGGCACCGGATGTGAGACGCCAGACCTGAAGCCTGCCGGAAACTTCCAAGCCAGATGCTACCGGCCGCCGGTCTTCAATGAGCTCGACCTTGTAGCCCTTGATACGCATGCAGTCATGCATGTTGTAGCCATGCACAATGCGCAAAATGACAGGAACAGCCCCTCTCTGTTCATCCCCGTCTGCCGTCATTTTAAAGGAAATGATATTCGGCTCCTCAGGCGTCGAGGCAATCTGGTAACTTATCACTGACCAACCTTCCCCAGCGGGCGAAAAGCCGGCGAAGTCAGCCGACGTCAGGTCAAAGGTCTGGAAAAGATCTTTGCTGCGATTGGACATTACCTCCCAGAATGCCACGACAATCATGCAGACAACAAGAATCAGGGGGACAATCCTGCCTGTACGGCCATCAGCACGAGCCTCTTTACGTGCCGTCTCCTGCAGCTGGTTTGAGCGAGAATTATCCATATTGTTAACCGCCAAAAGCCCTGTTAAGAATTATAATTGAGATGTAAATGTACGCAACACTGAGAATGGTAACCAGTGTATTGAGGACAATTAAATCCCTGAAAGGCCTTACAAAAGGACCATGTCCCTGCGGCAGAAGCTTGTCAGCAACCAGAGGAAGCGCCGCCAGCATGGCTATAAGAAAGAACAAAGGATAAAGGAAAGTGCGGCTTAGAAAATATCCGGAAGCCAGAAACCCGACAGTCGCTGCAAGGCAAAGACCGGCAAATCTTCTTACCCAGGCCTGCTCAGGAGTTGCCGGGTTGGACAGAGCCACCCGCGTTCGCCAGGCACCTGTAATTCCAAGGAATATTAATCCGAACCAGAACCAGTAACCCAGAAGTCCTATTTCGGTGTAACAAGAGACAAAAGCATTATGCGCGGCACGATCTTCGGCAACCTGCCAGAACATGTTATAGCCAATGCCGAAAAGAGAGTTAACAATGCTGCTCTTGAAGGTCTGATTTGCATAACCCCAGAACACTACCCTGTCATGAGCAGAAATATCCATGAACTTACCCGCGAACACGCACATAATCAGTGCACCGACAAGGAGAACAACAAGCAGCACCGGCATCCAGCGAGAAGGCAGAAACAAGATAAAAAGTACGGCGAAGACTCCAGTCAAGGCGACAATACCGCTGCGGGAATGTGTCGCGATTATGCCCTGTACAAGCAGGAACGCTATTGCACAACCTAGAATGAACCCGGATAATGAACGCCGCTTTGTCAGTATAAAGCCGAAAGGAATGGACGTTGCAAAGATCTGGGCAAGATCGTTCGGGTCCTCAAATATTCCAAAGAAAATACTCCTTATAGTCGGCGTATCAGCCCCCAGCCTGAGATCGTACATCGGCTCCGATCCGGCAAAACCGTATCCCAGCTTCTGCTGCATCAGCGCGTGAACAGCCATCACGCATGACATCACGACAAATATTAGGGCCATGAAACGGAGGCGTTTTGCGCTGTCCAGGACGCAGAAAAGCACGGCCGTAAAGAAACATATTTTAAACACCTCCGGTATCGTATCCATCATCCCTTTGAAGAAGAAATGGACAATGTGGGAAAATACAGCCGACGCCCATAATCCCAGCAACATATACAATACGGGCGAGTTTCTCGGAAACCGGATTCTTCCTTCGTTGACTTCGACAACAAAACCAAGAAGCGACAGCCACATCACCACATCCAGCATCGGCACTCCATACATCCACGGAACAAGCCATTCCTGGGGGCGCCAGAAAACAAGAAAGGTAAACAAGGATATGAAGAAGAAAGTCATTTTCTGAATACCAACTGCCTATAACCGGGAAAACTGCGGAACTCCCATTATGTCTGGCTCCATGCGCGGCATTCCTGATACCCTATATTCTCCCGTCTCTTTCCATGCCAAAAGTGATTATTCGAATCGTACGCAGGACAATCTGCAGATCCAGCGAGAACGAAAGATATTTGATATAGTAGAAGTCGTACTCCAGCTTTCTGGCTGCATCCTCGAAAGTATTGCCGTATGGATAACGCACCTGGGCCCAACCGGTAAGACCAGGCGGTACATTCAAACGCTCTGCAAAGAAAGGGATCTTCTTTTCAAGCTGGGCATGAAGTTCCGGCCGTTCAGGCCGGGGGCCTACAATGCTCATTTCCCCCCTGAGAACATTATACAACTGCGGAATCTCATCCAGCCTGAACCGCCTGAGAATCCGGCCAAGCCAGGTAATCCTTGTATCCTCCACCGAAGACCATACTGGCCCAGTCTCCATTTCTGCCCCCTCACGCATCGTCCTGAATTTGTACATCCTGAATACCTTCCCGAACTGGCCGACCCTTAACTGGGAGTACAAGATGCGGCCGCGAGGCTCACTGACCTTTACCAGGGCTGCAATAATCAGAATTAAAGGCAGACCTAGAACCAGGCAGATGAAAGCTGTAACGATATCAACCAGACGCTTTGCCCTCTTGACCATCGGCAGGCTGGACTCCATGGCAACACGCGTCATGACATCCTCATCAACGAGATCAATGGGAGTCTTGCCAAGATATGTTTCAACTACGCCGAAGGTGTCAAATACCTCTATTCCTTCAAAACGAAGCCGCCTCAAATGCGAGTACAGGCCCTTCTCCTTCTTGCGGTCGGAGAAGACAGTAACAACAAGGTTGGCACGCATGTTCCGGATAATATCCTCAAATGTCCGGACAGAACTGTTTATTACGGCAACTCCGTTAATGACCGGCGCGCCTGGCGCAATGTCAGCCTTTTCTCCTTCCTCTACAACATCCACAAACGCAATGACCTTATGCACGGGAAGGACAAATTTATTTTCTATGATATGCTGCATTTCAACAGCCCGTGGACCAACCCCGGCAATAACAGTTCTGCACAGGAAAAAATCCCTTGTGAACAAAGTGCGGTAAGCAATCATTTTGAGAGCAAGTGAGAGAACGCTGTAGCACGCCATGGACAGGAGCAGTATGCCGCGGCCCAGCAGAACCTTAAACAGCCATGCATAAGAAAAGAAACTCAGGGCCAGGACCGAAAACAACATGGAAAAAAGCCAAGTCACAACGACATTAAAACGGGAAAAGGAATGCTGGAGCCTGTAGCTGCCCGCTAGATAATTTGCGAGAATTATGCTTCCGAAATAAACAGTCCAGGCATTAAGATGACCGAATATGTATTCGTAAAGTTCATCATGCCCGATGCGCATCACAACAGCTACGGCACTTCCTGTTACCAAAGCAATAAGATCGATTAAAGCTATCCAGAACGCAAAACCGTGAAAATGAGAACGCAAAATCATAAACCACCCGTATTTTCTCCCGAATATCAGGTTTGCAGACCAGGGGATCTACTAACAAGGTCGCCCCTCTTTCGAAATACTCGCCAACAGCACAATTGAGTCAACAACAAGAGACAGGTTATTCCATCGGCAGGAACGTACGACGCAGCCACTGGCCGAAAGCATGTTTCTTCCTGTCCCATTCGCTCAGGCGGTGGTACTGTCTTCCGCCACGCGACTTCTGGTCACCATAGTAGTAGTAATCGTAGCCATAAGCATAAGCATTGCTGTAGTAGGCATAGTTGGGATACTGGTAGGCATAGTAAAGACTGCTTATCCTGTGCATTTCGATACTGTTCATAATCAATCCAAGAATCTTGGCTTCGCTGATCATATCCAGCGAGTACTTAATCAGCGGCTTCGGCGTGTGGTTGACGCGCGCCACATACACGACCATCCCGATGCGGTGAGTCGCGAGAATTACCGTGTCAGTAACCCGCAGAAGCGGCGAAGTATCGATGATGATATAGTCGTAATCGTTCTGGATCTCCCCGAATATACCGGCAATATCCGCAGTCTGCAGCAGTTCCGCCGAGTCCTCAATTGTACTTCCCGTAGGCACAAGGGATAGATTGACAATCCTGGTCTTTACCACCACTTCCCTCATGGACTTCCCCGACTTAAGCACATCCGTGACGCCAGGTTCCTTCTCGAGGCTGAGCGAACGATGCAGACGCCCACGGCGCAAGTCCATATCCACCAGGAGAACTTTCTTGTCCATCTGTGAAATCATTATGGCAAGGTTCAGCGCCGTAAGAGTCTTGCCTTCCCTGGAATCAGCGCTTGTAACCAGCACAATCTTCTCGTTCTCTTTTGCCAGTGCTGCAAGAATGACTGTTCTTAATGCCCGATAGGCCTCAATTGCACCCGTCGAATGTTCCTCGGTAACTATCGGCCTTATTGTCTTTTCCAGACCGCTGTGAACCCAATAAGGCACTCCACCCAGGAATTTTATGCCCAGGTCCTTCTCCACATCAGCAATTGACTGCACCTTGTTATCAAATAACTGCACTACTGTTGCCGCACCAAAACCCGAAAACAGCCCAAGCGCGAGCGAAACAAGGATAATCTTAAAGGGATCAGGAAACGCGCTTTCCGGCCTGTTTGTAGGAGGTTCAACAATATAAATATGTTCAGCTTTCAGCTCCTCCTGGGTTCTCATATCCGAAAGCCTGGAATAGAGAGTCCTGTAATTTGCTTCAAGACGCTCCACAACATCATTTATCCGTTTCAGCTCCGACTGTCTTGTGCTGGCAAGAAGATTCTGCGCCTTCCACTTGTATTCAGCAGCCTCGACTGTATTTAAATGTATCTTGAGCGCTTCATACCTGTCCTTAAGCCTGCCCAGCTCAATCTCAGAAGCAGCATCAAGCTGATTCTTCAGGTCGGCGATCTCATCACGGACCCGTTTCAGCTCTGGATGTTCCGGCTTCAGGTTGGCCGCAAGCTCTTTTTCTTTCTGCTGAAGCCTCAACAGTTTCACCCTGAGATCACGCCATCCATGCCCGTCACTAGACTTATCTTCAGATGCAGACTTGCCGCCTTTCAGGGCGCCTGGAAGTTCGGGCTTCTCCTGGTCAACTCCCGTCTCACTGCCTTCATTCTTCTTCTGCCCTTCAACTGTCTCCCTGACCGGCTCAATGGCACCGGTCTCGCGGGTAAGATTTGCAACATCGCTTATTATGGCCGGATTCATCCCTTTGAGCGCAGGATATTCAGCCTCAAGAAGCATCAACTCGGTACTCAACATGCTCCTGCGCTCCATAAGCGCCTGCAGATACCTCAACTCCGAACTCGCCCTGCCCTCAACTCTTGCCACATCATTCAGACGCTTGTAGTCAATGACATTGTTCTCGGCTTCTTTTATCTTCTCTTCCAGGTTGCGCAGTTCCTTATCAAGCGATTCCGAGGCAGACCGGGATGCTTCCAGCTGGATTGCACGCCACTCATTTGAATGAACAGCCATGAGCGAACTTAGAAAAGCGATACCGTAATTCAAGTCGCTGCTTTTCACGCTGACGCTTAACATCGAGCCAAAACCCCGCTCCCTCTCGGCCGTCACCTTGAGCATCATCTTCTTGAAATCGCCGATCTTTCCGCCCCATTCATCCGCTAAAGCCTTTGCCGCACGCTCACGATATTTCTCGTCCTGCAGCAGGTATGCATGCATCTGGAACGAGGTCCTCTCTGCCCCAGCCAGGTTTCCGGACACTTCCAGAAGGGGGTCCCGGTAGATCATTACCTTGGCGGCAACCAGGAACCTTTTCGGAGCAAGATGAACGAAAAGCACACCTCCAAGAAGGCTGTAGAGAAAGAAAAGGGTTATTATCTGCCAGCGGAACAGAAGAATTCCGATATACACGCGGAAATCCACATTCTGCGGTTCAGAAGATTGCTGCATTATTGTCTCCGGAGATTCCTGTTAAAACAAACTTATGCGCCTGGCAGGAACCACGATCCTGTCGCCATTTTCCAGCGTAGTATCGTCTTCAGGTTTGCCCTCTTTCAAAATCTTCTCGGCATTGACCTTGATTTCCTTTTCATTGCCGTTCTTGTCACGCCGCATGACTTTTATGCCCTTTGCATTGGCATACGCAGGAAGCCCGCCAAGTTTGAAAAGAAGATGCATCATGGAACACGGTTCCGCCGTCGAGAAACGATATACCCCGGGCTTCTGGACTTCGCCAAGGACATAAACCTCTTTCTCTCCGACTTCGGAAGGCGTACTGGCATCACTGGAAAATACATAGACAACATCATTGTTCTTCAGCTTCACATCAGGAATGCTGGGCTTGCCTTCTTCAGAAACCAGCGAGTATTCATCCCCGTCAAAAGCAACGGCTTTCGTAAGCCCGCCCTTGACAAGCCTGACCTTGGCCCCTTTTATTGCAGGCCTGAGCCCGCCGGCCCGCAGGAGCGCATCATTCAACGAAATGCTGTCGCCCGCGCCGATCTTTATAACCCCGGGCTTGTTCACAGCCCCAAGCACCATCATCTTGTCGTAGGAGGCCTTGAGTATTTTAAGGTTTACCGTTGCCGTCCGGAAGTACCTGCTCTCCAGCACTTCCCGGATCTTCTTCTCAGCCTGCTTCTCTGTCATATTATAAAGAATAACAGGACCGACATAACCAACTTCTATTGCTCCGATATCGTTCACAGTATAGCTGCCGTCAAGCTGCCTGTCTTCCTTGACGCTAACCTGCACAAGACAATCAGGCTGAATGGTTATATCATCCCCGCGCCCGCCTCCAGTCACGGCCTGGTCCGACGGGGCAGGAGGCAATCCCGTGCTTGGCGCCTCCGGCGCGTCGGGCCCGCCGTATTTGGCACCGCCAGCCGATTTATCATTAAGACTCTTCAGCAATTCCGAGACATCCACAGATTCATGCGTTGCACATCCGCCGGAAAGAAATACCGCCAGAGCAAGACACACAATGCCGGCAGCATAAGTCTTTATTATTCTCTTTACCCTGTACATTACGTTATCCTCGTAAAATTCCGCCTATTCCAGACGTTTTGCTATATTACTAAAAATATCACATTTGGACACAGTATTTTTTCTATTACAGCTAACACCAATATCAATGGTGTTTACGGATATACGCCCCCTGTTCTCCATTTCAAACAACCCCGGAACTATTTCTTCTCCGATTTGTCTTTGATATTCTGCAGTAATTCAGTCAGCCTGGAATCCACAAACTGCGAACGGTTCGGCGCACGGCGAATTTTCTCAAGCATATCTTCCGCAGCCCTGATTTCGCCCATTTTAAGCATGATTTCTGCCGCATTAACATCAATCTCCAAAGCTGCATAATTGTTCTTGTCGATCAGTTTTCGCGCTTTCTCGGAATATTGCCTGGCCTTCTCCAACTCTCCTTTCTTCATGTAGACCATCGCGGCAGTGTCCAGTACAAGCGCTGATTCTCCATCAACCTGCAACAGCTTGACCAGAAGTTCCCCTGCTCTTTGCAGATCCCCGGACTTTTCACCATTCCGCGCCAGGGTGTAAACAAGATTGTTCAGCAAAGGCGCTTTATCCGGATGCATCGCATAAGCATCTTCAAGAATCTTAACAGCTTTGGCATAGTCTCCTTTGAGACGGGCTGCTTCTGCCGACAGGAGAAGCGACCTTATCTTAAGCACCTTGAGATTGCCTGCCGTTATCTCATCAAAAATATCGTTCGCCCTTTCAATATCGCCTTTCTGGAAATAACCGTCGCCAAGCCGTTCCGACCATTGTAATTCTTTTTTGGTATGCTCCTTGAGGTACTCCAGCGCCGAGATAGCTTCGGCGTCATTTATTCTGGCCATATACTTGATATTAACCATCAGCGAGTAGAACGGTCTTGGATCAACCGCATTCTCGATACAACCCCGGACACACGACAGGGCCCACTTCGAGTCTTTTGAAGTCAACGCACACTGCAATCCCAGCACATAGGCAGGAAGCGCCCCACGTCCCCTGTCTATCGCGCTGCGTGCGGCAATACAGGCCTGTTCCGTAAATCCCTTTCTAAGGAGATAATTTCCGGCCCGGACCATTGTTCCCGGGGAATATTCTTTCCTGGCTGCCGCCATCTGTATCTCTTCGTTCAACCACTTGCCGCCACCGTCTTTCGCAGCTTTCGTCACCAAGAAAGCAAGCCAGATATCCGGATCAAGCGGGCAGGCCTTCCGGGCCCTGTCAATTATCTCCGGATTCCCCTGTTTTAACGAAATCATCGCCCTCCAGAGTACCGCCGAATGCGGCAGGTAAATAAGGGCTTCTTCAGCGCTCTTCGCCGCCTGGTCGTATTGTTTCTGCCGGGCCAGCAGTATTACAAGCTGGTGAAGGGCCCCTGCTTTCTCTAAATTATCACGGCCAATGGCCGACCATCTGCCCGTTTCCGAAACACTGCCCCGTCCACGGGCACGATACCATTCCGCGGAAAGGCGCTTCATCTGCCTGAAGAAGGGACTGGACGACTGGTTTGATTCCTTCTCCATCCGCTCCGCTTCGCGGTCCATCTCCTCCGCTGAAAGAGGTTTAGGCCATATGCCCAGGACGGAAAGCTCGGCCGGGGGCGCCAGCAAACCCTGCCTTGTAACAACCTTCTTCTTGGAGATTACCGTCCCAGTAACCCTGCTCAGCCTCTCAGCTTCCCTGAAACATCCGGTTTCATAAAGTAACTGCATAATCGCCCTGGTATTTGTCTGGTCATCGCCAGCCGGACTCAGCAGGAAAAGTGCCTGGTCCTTGAAATCAAAAACATCCCAGACCGCGGCCAATGTCAGCAAAGACGCGCTGGAATCCGGAAAAGATTCACGAATTGATTCGGCGGTTTCGAGGGCACAAACACCCATGTTGAGATTGATCAGCATGCTGACAAACATCAGGTCGGCGTTTAAATTGAGGGCGCCACCGGATATCGCCCGGTGCCTGATCAGCGTTTCGTAACAATCCTGAAGCTTTCCCTGCTGGTCATACAGGACAGCACGCTGGTACAGCAGTTCTCTTTCTGCATCGGGATACTCCTTGATCAGCCGGCCGAGAACTGCTTCAGCATCCTTATACCTTCCGGCCAATGTCAGGGCGGTCGGATAAGCCATGTACATCCGCCTGTTGAGCGTGCCGGCTTTCCCCCTCTTCTCCAGTTCTGCAATTCCTTTTGCCAGATAATCAAGGCGCTTTTCTTCTACAACACCTGTGGACAGTTCCCCGGAAAGCGGGATGCGCTCCCAGAAAGAACGGAAAGGCGGCATGTTTCTTGTCCTGGCATAGAGATGTTTGAGATCAATCTTTGCGTTGCGATCTGCAGCAGTTATTCCAAGATGATGGCATCGAAACGAAAACCATGCATCGCCGAACTGCGCGGGAACAAGATACAGTGCAGGATCAGCCGGATCAACCTCCTCAAGTTTCATATACAACAGCCAGGCCAGGTCCGGCCTGCTCAGTTTGAAACAGTATTCCATGTAAGAAGCCAGCCTGTCCGTATCAAGGTTCCTGATGTTTGCCGTTATGTTGTCGGCAAACAATCCCTCCCACTCGCTCCCTGATCTCCTGGACGCAACCATGAACAGGCTGCCTATGAATCTTGAGTCGTTGGGCCACGAAACCAGGGCTGTCTTCAGGACCTTTGAGGCGCGATAGACATTATTGAGTTCCAAATTGGCATATATTGCAATCAGAGCCTGCGAGCATTCCCTGTAGGGGACCATCTCATTGTCTGAAGCAGTAATAGCCCACCACTGCCTGTGGGCGGCGAGATAAGGAAAGAGAGCGCGTAAACGGTGTATCAGGAGCGGGGATGACGAAGCCTGTACCGCGCATGACGCAACAACCGAAGGCTTGTTCATTCCAACAGCATATTCAGCCCTGATCATGGAAACACCGGGAATGCTCTTTTCCGCCTCTGAAAGAGAATCTACAAGCGCAATTGCTTCGTCAGGCCGCTTGAGAGACATCAGGGCGAAACTTTTCAACACAGTCTCTGCAGTATTGAGGGGGCCGCCGATGGAATCCAGCCTGGCCAGGGCCTCATCGAACTTTCCTCGCAGCACAAGAATCTGCATGTGCTTTGAGATAAAATTACGATCACCCGGACGGAGTTTAAGCACCTGGTCGACGGCCCTCTGGGCCTTCGCAAGGTCGCGTATCATAAGCCCTTCAACAACATCGCCTATCATTACCGCCCTGTGTGCCGGCCGGTGCTTGTAGATCGCAAAAGCCGCGGCAGCAGAAATGAGCAGCACGGCAAGCCCAGCCCATTTCCACTGGTTAACCACCCGCCAGAACATCGGCAGTATTGTTGCTAGCTCCGGCTCCTCGACATCTCCTGCTTCTATCCCCTTGTTCTGCTTCTCTTTCTTTGACTTCGCCGCTTTCCAGAAGACCGCCTCTACCTGTACGAGAAGGATAGCCGCAAGGAGCAGAAAGCCGAGCGTATCATGAAGAAACGTGTCCACCCATTCAGGCGGCATGCGGGCCGCCCAGACAACCATGAAGAAAATACGCAGAATATTGAGCAGAAGAACCTGCACAGTCCCGATGACAAGAAGGGAAAGAATCTCGTACCACCTGAAGTGGAAAAGGATGCCGATGCCCAGCACCGTCACCAGTACAGTAACAGCCGTCACCATTCCGCTGCATGACTCAGGCACCATGAAGGTCTGGAACCCGGTGTTGATGACAATACCGTCCGCCCACGCGCGGACATTGAAACAATGCATCAGCCATTCAGCCCCATTGACCGACAGGACCTGCATAAGGAGCTGGAACTTGAGGAACAGTTTCCCGGGTAACGGATGGATCCAGTAGAGGACAAAAAGGGCCGAAACAATGTCACGTGAATATCTCCGCGAAAGCGCCCAGCTGAGGCACGAATAGAACAGAACAATCAAGCCAAGCCACTCAAACTGGCCAATCTCGAATATTATTCCCGTGACAACCAGCACGGTACCCGTCACCGCGGCGGCCGGAACTGTCCAGCCCGGCACAGGCGCAACAGGCTCCATAGTCTTACGCCTTAACAGAATAATCAGGGCAAAAAGAATCCCGAGGATGAATCGAACCGTACCGTTCTCATCCCCTGCAATCATCCTGTAATGAAAGAAAACCCAGAGAATGAAAACCGCCGCAACAAGGCTGACAACTGTCTTACGCAAACCACTCATTCAGTCTCGTTCCTCGAATTAGTAACATCAGAATTGATGGCTGTATGTAAACGTCGCGACAAACACATCACGGGAATACTTAAGGGATTCTGAATCGCTGGTTCTTTCTATGTGCTGCACATATGTAGAAAAAACAACCTTCCTTGTCGCCGCAGAGTCATTCTGGTAGACAAGGAAAGCGGTGCCGATCTTACTGGACCAGGTGGAATAATCGCTGGTCAATTCCGCAGAGGAGGATGTCTGGCTGCCCGCTGACCCCTTGTTATCCCTTATGGCATAGACGCTGTCGAAAACAAGCGAAACAATCTGCGTAAGCGGATATGACACCGCAATCCCGCTGCTCCAGTCGGTATAATCACCGTACTGGGCATCGCTCGTCTGAGAGTTAAGATAATCAGAGTAGATACCGATGGTCGTGCCGTCCCTGTCTTTCCAGTTGAGGTGATAGCTGTATTTCTCATTGTTTTCAAAGGCCGCATTGAAAGCAGCAGACTGGGTCCTCGAGTATCCAATAGTATGTTCAAGGCCTTCGGCAAGTTCGGTCTTTACAGAAAGAGAACCTACAACCCCCGCGTCCGGAACACTGCTTGTCACTGAACTCGCCCCAGAAAGCGACACCTGCGAATACCCTAGACCAGCCGATATAGTCGTCCGCTTGGTGGGCTTCAGGGTGGAGGAAAGCATGAGAACCTGGAAAGAACTGTCCGGCCTGTTGTTGGTCGCTGCCGTGTATGAATACTGGTTGAGCGAAGCACTGGCTCCCACCATGACCTGGGGGTTCAGTACCTGCTGGTAAGCCAGGCCTTCCTCGTAAGAAATACCTTCCTGCGCCTTGTACTGCTCATCCCGGGGAATATTATCAGTCCTGCTGAAGGTCAGCCCCATGTTCTTGTCCTTTGCCATAAGCCAGTCCAGGTTCAAACCTGCCTTGTTCGAGAAGTGCTCGTAAGCGGAACCGCCATATCTGTCGGCTATTCCCCTGGTGTCAACATAGTCAGTGCGATAGCTGGCATTGTTGTAGACAGTCGCCTTTACAAAAGGGGTAAGCTCAAACTCCATGGAAAATTCGCCAAGAATACCCTCCTGCACGGGATCAAACAGGAACTCGTCTTTCTGAGTCTTCATGGGATAATGCGAGTAGCTGGCCTGCAGGGAAATATCCAGATCAGTGTGCCGGGAAATAATAAGGTAATTCTTCATTACAAGGGTTGAAACAAGCGGCACATCCGAACCGTCCTTCAGGAAGACGCCCCTCTGGTTCTGAAACAGGTAATCTATGCCAGTCCCCTTGCCCGTCGTGTACCGGTAACCAACAGATTGGGAAAGAGCAACGCTTGAATAAAACGGCCCTATGCGCAGCACCGCATATTCCGGAATAGCAACCTCGCGGTGATTCGAAAACCGCAACGTCTGGGCCAGCGTTACCGAGGAAGAAACCGCCGTCACAAAACAAAGCACAAGCAACTGCCGGAATCTCAACCGCAATGGATAGCTTCTGTATTTCATCTTTTTTCTTCCTGCTTCGGCTTACTCTGGTTCACCGCCGCATTTTACTCCAGGACTCGTCGCATTATCTTAAGCGTCGTGTCTGCCTGGCCGAAGTTGGGAAATTCCTCGGACTGGACGTAACGCCTGTTAACAGCCTGCCACAGCAGGTCCTGTTCAGTCTTCGGCAGTTTCACTATGGCCGGCGAACCTATTACCAGCCCATACCCGCTGAATGCCGCTACAGGCGCCTGGACGGTGTTCAGCAGTTCCAGCATCATGTCGCGGTTCAACACATGGCACGCAGTCGCTTTTTCCCTGCTCCAGAAAGGGAAATAGCAGAACTGACCCATCTCCATTCCGCGCGGGAGCCTCAACCCGGTTTCAACTGCCAGGTACACATCCTGCGTCAACAGGACATCACCCGGCCTGGTCATGGACTTGATGATCTTGCCGACACGCTGAAGTTTCTTCAGCGGCGCCTCTTCCCTCAATGGCCACCATATCCTGTCCCTCTGGCCTGCAAACCATCCCTGGTTGATCGGTGATGAAAACGCCGAGGCCGCGCACAAAAGCAGGACCACAAGCGGAAGCCACAGCTGAGCCTGGAATGCCGGCTGCCCGCCAGGCTGCCTTGCCTCACCTGCCGGAAGGCCGGCAAGCATTACCCCAATCGCCACAGCAAACAGCGGAAACACAATCACCTGGTAATCTTCATACGGAAACGGGGCTGAGAAATGCAGAAGGCTCACTGCCGCTATGCTGACCCACAGGGCAAGCAGGACTGCGCGTACCAGCGGATCTTCCCCGACAACACTGAACAACAACCGCCAGTCGGTCCTGCGCCGGTTCAACAACATATACAGCGCGCCGGCGGCAAAAAGGGCCACCGGCACAAAATATGCCTGTACAAGCCTGGAGATGAAACCGGCCTTATAGGCAAGCCCGGAAACCAGGCCGCCTGAACTCCGGCCAGCATGGTATTCAACCAGCGCAAGCCACAGGGCAGACGGAGCCTTGACCGCAAAAGGTAGAAAAACAGCCAATGCCGTAACGACCGCTCCCGCGGCAAACCAGAGCCATATGTAAGGATCAAGTTTTGATACCGCGGCGTTGCCGATAATTGCCCCGGCTCCTGTGGAATCAATTGTATTCTGCCATTTCCGCACCTGTACAACAGCAGCGAACAGCACAACAAAAATTACCGCCGGGACAACTACGGCCGAAGTGCGCGTGCCGGCCGCCAGCACCAGAAGAATGCCCGACAGAAACGCCCAAAGCCACCCGCGGTTTCCTTTTGCATAAGTTAGCGCAAGAAAACCGGACACCAGGAACAACCCGCACAGCGAATATGTCTTAACAGAACTCAGGTAGTAACTCTGGTATACATTGACTCCGGCCAGGCAGAAGGCAAGAAATGCAGCAAGCTGCCTTCTTTCCTGCGGCACAAGCCTGGCGGCAAGCAATGGAACAATCACAAGGCCTGCCAGGCCAAGCAATGCCGAGAAAAGCCGTCCGCCTGCAACACCCATCGCATCCACAAGCGGCTGGGCAGCCACGTAGACAAAAGGCATAACAGGGCCCTGCGGATAGGCAAAATCAATATAGGGAAACCTGCCTTCCGAAACCATCCTGGCCGCATACAGGTACCAGCCTTCATCCTGGTTAAGCTCGCCAAAGTAGAGGTTCGCAGCTGTCAGCGCCAGAAGAACCGCAACGGCAAACCCCCACAGCACTGTCATCAGTTTCCGATTCATGACCGACTACTCTCTTACTCTTTTCTCTTCTTCGTTTCTTCTCTCCCGGCCCCTATCTTCTCTTCTACGATCCGGGATGTACAGGCTTCGAGCCCTTGGCGCACAGGGGACACTTGGCCGGCTCATATGTAACAGGTTCCATCTGGAGAAGACTGAAAGTCGGGTAATTGAACTTCGCCTTGCCGCCGCTGCGGTCCACAAGAACCGCCACTGCCGCGACTTTCCCGCCCGCGGATTCAACAATATCAATCGTCTCCTGGACACGCCCGCCCCGCGTGATCACATCTTCGGCAACTATGAGTCTCTCGCCCTGTGCAATCTTGAAACGGCGCATCACAAGCTTTCCATCCTGCTTTTCGGCAAAAATATGCTTAACATCAAGAGCCCGGCCCATTTCGTGCCCTACGAGTATCCCGCCCATGGCAGGTGAAATAACACTGTCGGCCCTTAATTTGTCCTTCATTTCCGCCTTCATTCTCAGAACCAGCTCATCACAGAGCCGCGCGGCAAGGCGCGGGTAACGAAGCACATTAGCGCACTGGAAATAGCGGTCACTGTGCAGGCCCGACCGCAGTTCAAAATGCCCCTCCAGTAAAGCCCCGGAATCAGTCAGAATGCCCAGAATTTCCTTTTGCTCCATTAACAAACCCCTTTCAATTTATTTTTCTTATTAAAGCACAATCCCGTCAAAAAGCACAACACTGTACTGCTAGCCCTGTTTTACCCGAAACTCAGGGCATTTCCACGGTCAAATCGCTGAATACAGTCGGAAAAAACATTGCCGTGTCAGGAACCATCTCCTCCGGCAGGTCGTTCGCAGGCGCCTGATGATCCGGGATTATTTGAGAGTTGAGATTCCTGATGATTCTGTTCTATGCTCACCGGCACATGGATACATCCGGAGAAACCACTAATACGGACAGGCTGATGCGGCCATATTGCCCGGTATGTATGGGGAAGAACACCGCGTTCGAACGAAAAATCCGGGACCCCATGTCCGATGAATCCTATTCCGTCAGCCACTGCAAAGACTGTTCCGTCAGGTTTGTCGCAGACCCGCCCTCTCCGGAAAACATCAGCCGCTACTACGCTAACCCCGCAGGGGAACGCATGCGCAGGAAAGAGGAAGGCATTCATTACAGGCTGCGCAACGTGCTCCTCAAGGACGAACTGAAACCTCTTTCAAAAAGGCTCCAGTCAGGCGCCACAGTTCTGGATTATGGCGCCGGCGACGGGGCAGTTTCGAGTTTCCTGAAGAAAATGGATTTCGATGTCCTGGCGATTGATATGTATCCCTGGCACGACTGGCCATATCCCGAAATCGAGTACCGCCAGGCAAACCTCAACGTCCCTTTCATGCCGCTGGTCGACTCAAACGGCAACCCTAAACCCGTCCAGGCAGTCGTAATACGTCACGTTCTCGAACATCTCTATGAACCCGCAGCCATTCTTTCGTCTTTGCGGGATGCTAATGTCGACTATGTCCTGATCGTTGTCCCGAACTACAGGTCTGTCATGCGCCCCCTGCTAGGCCAGTACTGGGGTTTCTGGGATCCGCCGAGGCACCTGACGTATTTCACCAAACACAGTCTGTACTGCCTTGCTGAACGTACCGGATACAAGATGGTGGAAGCAACTACCTACGCCGTCGACGAAATCGTTTCAAGCCTGCACAGGTACATGCTCCTGCACGGGGCAAAACCGGAAGGCGGAATCGCGCACCTCACAAATCCGAAATCGCCTCTCGCAGCATTGTCTTCCGCCACCGCATCATTTTTCGGCAATTGCGTAATCCATGTCCTTCTGGAAAAATACAAAGAAAACTGAAGAAACGCGCAAAAGGTGAGAACAAAAACCCAAATATCCCGCCTGCGTCTCCGTATATTGAAAAGCCTCGATGCAACCGCGGGTTACTGGCTCTGCCGGATTCTGGGTTACCTCCAGCCCCGCCGTAAAAGCAATAAACATTCCGGCAAAGACTCTTTACCAGGCACGCCCCGGCGCATACTCGTTATAAGGCCGGGCGGCATGGGCGACATGATACTTCTCCTGCCGGCACTGAAGCAGCTGCAGGAGAAATTCCCGGAAGCCGAACTGGATATCATATGCGAAAAAAGGAACATCGGCGTTCTTCACCTGGCAGGCTTCGGCAGGAACGCCATGGCATATGATGCAGGCATATTCGGGCTTCTTCGCAGATTAAGAAGGCTTTCGTATGACATGGCCATAGACACCGAACAATTCCATCACTTCTCCGCAGTCATCGCGCTTTTAAGCCGGGCACCGGTCCGGATAGGTTTCAAGATCAACCCCAACCGTAACCCGCTCTATACTCATCTAGTGAATTACGCCGTGGATGGATACGAAGGCCGGCAGTTCGCAAAACTGCTTGAACCGGCAGGCATCACGAACCCGGTATTCAAGCTGGAGGGCATCATCCAGCCTTCCGCGCTGAAGCTGCCGGAACCGGCGCAGAAGAAACTTGATGCCCTCGGGAAGAAAGGGAAAGTGGTAGCCATTCACCCCGGCAGCACCACCATTTTCAAGCAGTGGGACATCGCCAACTTCACCGCCCTGGTACGCACGCTCATTTCCGAACATGCCTGCACTGTGGCTTTAATCGGAAGTCACGCCGACATTAGCCGCGCAAATCATATCCTGAAGAGAACAAAGGACCTCCAGGAAAGCATAGCCTCCTTCACCGGCTCCCTGTCACTGGAAGAAACTGCCGCAATGATCCGCCTTTCAGGCCTGTTCGTCGGCGGAGATTCCGGCCTGGCTCATCTCGCAGTTGCGCAGGGAACCCCGACAGTGGCAATCTTTGGCCCGACAGATCCGGAGAAATGGGGACTGATCGATGCCCGCCATAAAATCGCCAGGAAAGCTGTCTCCTGTTCTCCCTGTTTCATATTCGGATACCATAAACCCTGCAATTCAATCGACTGCATGGCAGAAATAAAGGTCGAGGACGTCCTGCTCCATTGTGCCGATTTGCTGCATAAAGCTGAGGAATTAACCGGAAAATGACGCATGAAACAGGGACAATCTGTCTCGCCCTGCCGCTGGCGGATCTGGTCGAAGTTGGCAGAAAACACGAGAATAATGTGCTTTTCCTGTAACTATGGCAGCTTTTAAAGACATTACATTAATGACAGGTCACGGGTAATGGAAAACATCAACATTGAAGATTATGTAAAGAAGACTCTTGATGGTGATCTGGAAAGTTACCGTAAGGTAATTGAAGCCTTTGAACCAAGAGTAAGGATAGTAATAGCGAGCATGATACCGGATTCAAGTTTAGTTGATGATCTGACCCAGGAAGCTTTCATAACGGCTTACCAGAGGTTGTCGACCTATAAACCGGACACACACCTGGGCGCATGGCTGGCACAGATTGCAAGAAATGTGGCGCAAAACGAACGGCGGCGCTGGTACCGGAAGAACGATATGAAAGAACGATATCGCGCGGAAATAGAGAGGACCATCGAAATTGATGTCGACAAGATGGCCGGCTCCCTGCGAGGGGATGTGATGGACGGCCTTCACCAGTGCATAAAGACTCTGAACGAAACGGCCAGGAAGATTGTTGAAGGTTTCTATTTCAAGGAGAAAGACGTGAAGCAGCTGGCAAATGATTTCTCCCTGACAGCCGGCGCCGTACGCGTAATGCTTTGCCGGGCCCGCCAGGCCATAGCCGAATGTCTTCAGCGAAAAGGAGTTTTGAGCAATGGTTGAGTATTCCTTCATGCATTTTGTTTCAGGTTACCTCGAAGGTAAACTGAGCAGGGAAGAACTCAGGGATTTCTACGAGATGCTCGAGAAATCCGCCGAGAACAGGGAATACTTTGCCCAAATGGCAATAATCAACCGCCTGATCGAAACCTCTAAACGTCCGGCGGTCTCGGCGGAGCAGATCATAAAGGCCCTGCCCAGGCACGGCGACACGGTGGAAATAGTTCTCGATCAGCTTCGCGGCAGCAGCGAAGACCTCGTCGTCGAAGACGGAAAAGGCAAGGTAATCAACGTCAGGAAACGCGCCTTCAACAGGGCAAAACCGGCATCAAGGGAGACCCGGAGAAACAGCGTCTCAACCGGATACGAAACCCCTGGCATAATCTATTTCTTCCGCACACTCGCGGCAGCGGCCGCCTGCGCACTTGTGACATTCGGAGTCTGGCGCTTCTCGCACCAGGCAGCCGAACCTTCCCTCGGCCCCTCACTGGCTTACATTGAATACAGCGGCAACGTTACAATCAGCAGGGGAAACCAGACAATCCAGCCCGACACCAACGCAAAACTGTATAATGGCGACGTGATAACAGCCGCCGAACAGGCCATGGCAGTTATTCGCTACAACGACGAAGGCACCAGCATAAAGCTACGCGAACGAAGCATCCTGAAACTCGAAGACAACCAGGGAGCCAAACACCTCTCGCTTAACTCCGGCGCAATTGCCGCCAGCGTGGCACACCAGCCGGAGGGCAAACCCATGATCATTGCAACCCCTACTGCAAGCGCTACCGTGCTCGGCACCAGCTTCAGCATGAAAAGCAGGGAAGAATCAACAACCCTCGAAGTAATCTCCGGAAAAGTCCGCATCACCAGGGAGACCGACAGGAATTCAGCGGATGTATCAACCGGAAACCGCGTTGAGGTAAACAGGGATTCCCCACTGTCCGTCGAATCAATCACAAAGAACCCGGTGCTTGGACATCTTTCCGACGCCCAGATTGCGGACGTTAACAAGACAATGTCCACAGCCAAATCCTGGGGCATTAATACCCTCACCTACAACATAACAACCGTCAGTCAGTCCGCCCTTCCTGCAAACCTAAAAACGGCAATAAACATGGCCCACAGGGACGATGTCAAGTTCTACGCAAAAGTTGACATACCAAAGGATGCGGCCGCTGGATACGACAGCTTCATGAAACAGACCAGGGACAAGCTTTCCAAACTCGTGAAGGAATACGATTTTGACGGCGTATATGTAACCCGTCCGAAAGAACTGAAGGACGATATCCAGTTCAACCGTATCATGACCGATATCTATCGCACCGTTAATAATTCCGGTCTTGCAATTGCAATGGGTGTTCAGCGTGAAGTCAGTTCTGACGATGCCTGGGCCTTCGGATACTGACATCAGGCTGCAGCCGCATAATTGGCGGAAAACACAGAAAATTGGTTGAAAATAAAGTTAAAAGAAAGGAGCAGTATGAGCAGAAAAACAGTAGTAGCATTACTCGCAAGCACGCTGTGCGTTGGCACGGCACTGGCCGGTGACGGATCGGATGAGCCTGGTTTTGTAGCTCCTCCGGAACAGCCGAAGCTTCCGCCTCCTCCGCCCAGAAGTTCAGCCTCCGCTGAAACGTACATCCCCGGCGGATGCACGACTCCTATGGCGAGGACAGAAGCCAAGAAGCCGCCGAAACCGCCGGCGCTGATCACGAAGCTGAAATAACAGTCTGGTTGTTGTTAAAAAGCACAGGAGAGGACCCTCGTCCTCTCCTGTGTCGTTTCTATCCTTCTTCCAATCTTAATTCTTAATCCTAATCTTTATCTTAATCCTAATCTTTATGTATTAATTCCCGTCTCTATCTTCCCCGCCCCTGGCGGGTATCCGTCCTGACCTTCCCGAGAGTCGGGATCGGCGTCCATCGGCGGTTACAATTCTTGCCTCTTTCTTCCCGCCTTCTTAATTCTACATTCGGCATTCTGCATTCGTAATTCTTAATTCCTAATTCTCTTCCTAGTCCTGATGGAAGACCTCTTCCATGCCGGCCCACCAGTTGCCCTCGCCCCGGTCCGGCAGCGGCTCCTGGCATGGGTCCGTAACACTCCACCATTTCTTCGTCATCGGGTCTGCAGCCATCTTCTTCATGTCCCCCGCAAAGTCCGTCCCGATATACTCAAAATACCCGAACAGGTAATATTTCCCGTTGTCGAGTTTTCGCAGGTAAATCGAGTAGTTGCGGATATTGCACTCCGTGATCTTCTTCTGTATCTCCGGCCAGCATGCGGCATGCAGCTTTTTATATTCGTCCAGCTTCTCGGCCTTCAATCCGATCACACTGCCATAGCGCTGGACCTTCTTAGCTGCTCCAGGACAGCATTTGCCCCTCATGGGGCATTTCGTACAGGCGCAGGAGGCACCAAGCATTACTGCTAACATGGACACCATTATACTGATCATTATTTTTTTCATTCTCCACCCCCTTATTAAAAGAATATGACATACAGCAGCACAAACGTAATTACAACAGCCGCCGACATAACCCGGTAGTCGGAAAAGCCTGACCCGCACTTTGCCCTGACCGGCTCGAGCCAGTTATCCCAGACCAGCATCTTGGCCTCTTCCTTGAGCGGCTCCGGAATCAGCAGCGAGCTTACAACATGGATAACGACACAGAGAACAAACGCCCCGAAAGATGTCAGCATCCAGTCGGCCAGCACGATATTGTAGATGAAATTGAAAACCGGCGAGGCGGCAATACTTGCGGCGGTCGCTCCAGCACCCACGATCTGGTCCTTGAAGAAATCGAATACGAAACAGCCCAGCCCCATTAACATGCCCGCCATCATCGTTATGAAAGCCGCCCTTGCGCCAGCCCGCTTCCAGAAGACACCAACAAGAAACACGGCCGTGATCGGCGGCGCAATGTAGCAGATGAGCTTGTTCAACCCCTGGAAGATGGTTTCATAGTGACCGAAAATCGGCGAAAGTACGATGGCAATCAGCGTGGCAACAACAGTCGTCCAGCGCCCTATCGTTACAAGACTGTGGTCCGCAGTGTCCGGCTTCCAGCGTTTCCAGATATCGTACGCAAACAGCGTGGAAGCGGAATTGAGCGCGGCGGAACAGGTCTGCATCGCGGCCGCAAGCATGGCTGCAACAACAAGCCCCTTAAGGCCTATGGGCAGCAGCTGCATGATCATGAAGGGATATACATCGGCGGACTTCACCGGCCCGATCGCCCTCGTGACACCATCAACAACCTCGGTCCCGAAGTATCCCTTCTGGACCAGTGCAACACAGATGACGCCCGGCAGTACAAAGAAGAATACCGGCATGATCTTGAGGAAGGAGCAGAAGAGCGGACCAAGCCGCGCATGCTTCTCATCCTTGGCCGCAAGCACACGCTGAACAATCGTCTGGTCACAACACCAGTACCAGATGCCTATAACCGGGTAACCCAGCAGGATGGAATACCACGGGATGTTGCCTATGACCGTGTTATCCCCGGCATGGTGCCCCATATGCAGGAATGTCTTGGAAGAAAGCTCAACACCGTTCTTAAGTGCCGCCACCGCTTCAGGCGATCCCGTAAGAGGATGCGGCTGGGTGGCAAGCAGGTTGGACATCGCCTCCCACCCGCCAACCGCCACGTAACCCACCACCGTGATACAGATGGCACCAGCAAGGAGCAGGATAGTCTGGAGACTCTCGGTCCAGACAACGGCCAGCAGCCCGCCGACCATCGTGTAAACCCCTGTAAGCACAGCCAGCCCCACGATCATGTAGAACACCTTGTCGCTGATTCCCAGGATCATATGCCCCGTGCTGACATCGAGGTTCAGGATGTAGCACAAGACAAACGCTGCAGTGTACAGCGCAACACCGATATGAATAACGATCGCGGATATCAGCGAGACGAACGACAGAAAGTCACGGCAGTTGCGATTGAACCGGCGCTCAAGGAAATCGGGCAGGGTCGTCACCCTTGAACGCAGATATAACGGGGCAAAGAACAGTGAAAGCAGAACCAGCGTGAAACCGGCCATCCATTCGAAATTGCCATTCAACAGCCCTGAGGTGTATGCCGACTGGGCTAGACTCACTAGGTGGACCGTGGAAATATTCGCCGCAAACATCGCCAGCCCTATCACGGGCCATTTCAGCGAATTGTCGGCCAGGAAATAATGGCTGCCCTCGCCGCCGCTCTTGCGCTTCATGCCGGCAAAACAACCCAGTGCCACCACACCAACCAGATAGGCAACCACTATCACGAGGTCCAGCATGTCAACATTCATCATCAGCCCCCCCCAATCCGGAATTCCGCGGTTTAATGCTCAAGCTCGCCGGAAACATAACGCGGCAAATGCTATTTGGCAAGTTTCTCCAATGCCATAACCACAGAAGAATTTTTTCCTGTGCAGTCTTGCCCGTTTGCTGACCTGAAATCGAAAATCATCAATCGGAAATCTGGAATTCTTCAGCCTCTTCCATCGCTATTCGAGCCCACTCCCAGAGACGCTGAGGCTTGTAGCGGACGGTGGAGATATCTTTCATGATGAGCTCGACATGGCATTTCCCGCCGGTTTTCCACAGGAAATCCCTGATGGAGCCCCTCGCCCGCTCAGGATGCCACGCATCCTCGGCAAGTATCGCCGGGCTGGGCTTGTGGCTCAAAACATACTTGCTGCCAAGTCCTGAAATTATCTTCTCAGCATTGCACCACGGGCTCGCCGACACCTTGCGCAGGTTTGGGATTTTCTTGAGGATATCAATCTTCCTGTCCAGCGGCTCACAGCATCCGTAATATGTCATGCCCCACCGGTTGAGCCACCGCATGTCGTGCTTCAGCGCGAATTCCCAGTGCATCTCAGGGGAAACCTCGGAGAAAATCTGGGCATTCGAACAGCCCCACATGTTGTGCGGCCTGACATAAGCCGGATCATCCTTCTGCCCTGGCAGTTCGCTGGTATAACCATACCCGCCGGACCCGATCCGTGTATTGTTGTTGTCCAGCGCCAGCAGGTTTTGTTGTTCAAACTGGTCGAGCTCTGTCATCCACGCGTCAACCATCCGCTCAACCCCGGCATGGACCAGCTCAGGCCGTTCAATCATGTCGATCATGGCCTCTTCAATACCCCACCAGCGTATCAGGTAATCCCAAGGCGTGAACCAGATGTGCGTCTGCCCCGTCTTCCGGACCGGCATGATTCCTTTGTAGATATCGCACATGGCCTGGTAATTCAATTCCGTGGCGTTCTTGTTATGCGTGATCACCGGCATCTTGATCTTGTCGAGATCGGCAAAATCCTTGATCTGGATCTTGAAGTGACGCGAAACAATCTCGTTGGTGTCGTCGGTCTTGACAACATCGACATTCTCGATGATCCCGAAATCCGTGCTGTGGATCGCCAGCGGACAGTCGAGCCAGTCATTAACGACCATGTCACCCGGCAGATGCCGCCACTGGTAGATTGTCCGTCTCAAATCCCGCTCCTGATCCCGCGCCCAGGAATTTTCACACATGAGCGTTAGCTCATCGTCGACATTCATTTCATTCCAGCAGATTTCATTGATCCAGACCATCGGCCGTTCGGACTTGAGGTCGTTTAGTTTCTGCCAGAGCTTGGCCTTATCTTTGTGAACCGGCAGGGCCGCAATCTCCGCAAGTTCCGAAGCCAGCCGTTGCAGAATCTCCCTGTCATTCGGCTTCAGCCTGATTTCTTCCGCCACTGGTGGCGGCGAATAATGACTCGGATCATGCAGCATATATCTTCTCCTTCTCTCTAATTCTTTATTCCCCACGGATTTGGCTGCAAAGATGGCAATGGTCTGACAACGGGACTCACCTTCGTATCTGCGGTTAGGACGGCCTCGTCGCCTTTTGCCAGCGGCAGTTCGTAAATCCCGTTTCCAGCCGATTTCGAGTCAATCCGTCTTCCATTTATGTGGATGGACATTGTTGCCGGAAGGTCAGTCTTGATCCGGCAAGGTTCACCAGCTAGACTTTTTACCCTTATCCAGGATGTTTTCCCGTCTTTGCGTTCGGCGCTGACAAGGAATGCTCCTTCTGCCCTCAAGTCATGGAACACCGCATCTTTCCATGTCGCAGGAATTGCAGGGAAAACGCTGATCGCACTACCGTAGCTCTGGAGAAGCATATCCTGCAGCGACTTTGCCAGCACTACAGAGCATTCAATTACCGGACAACCTTCGATATACATCGTGTTACCGCGGACAAACCTTTTGTCGGCCATATGCTTGTGAATATGTTCGATAGCTTTGTCGCCGTCACCCATTGCGGCACATAACGACGCAGCTGCAGCCCGCGACCAGCCGAAAATACCGTCGCCGCTCTGCGTATCGCCGGTCTTCAGCCAGTGAAGGATGGATTTTGTAAGCAGCTCCCTGTTTGCCTTGTCATCCATATCCAATAGATGGAGAGGATGCACCATCAGCATGTGCGACCAGTGCCTGTGAGGTCTTGCGAAAGGCGTGTTCGCCCCGACGCTGAGGCCATTTTCATTGGTAGGGAATGGCGTCAGGTTGTCCAATGTTTCACGCCATTTTCCCAGCAACGGATCGTTCAGCTTGTAACGTTCATTAAGTTCCATCAGCGTCTTGAGGCCCCAGCGCAGCAGCCCGAGATTATAGTTATTGTCAGCGCAGTCCCCGTATTCCGGCGAATGCAATACCGGCAGATGCAGTTTTCCGTCCTCACCCTTCTTCAGCATTTGCATATATACATTCATGCTCCCGCGCAGGAGCGGATAGAAGGAATGCTTCTTCTGGTCGGTAATCATCGTGTGATCCATTGAATGCCTGTAATGCAGGTAATAGTTGTGCAGTGCCCAGGTGAAATCACCAGGGTTGAGGTAATTGCCCGGAGAACAGGTGCCGTTCCCGCGCTTTCCCTGGTTGTCGGTCGTATGTGATACGCTGGCGCCGTCAGCGCAATTCCAGAGAAGCCTGCCCTGTTCAAAGAAATTATCCCGCTTGTCGTCAAGCAGCCTGACAAACGATTCGCCCAACTCGAGCTGGTTTGCAGTGTAGACAGGAAGATAAAGGGTCTCGATATTAAGATTCCACCAGACACGCGGCCAGTATGTCTCGCGATACCAGGGACCTAGCAGGTCGACAGGACCGCGGTCGGGCCTCGACGCAGAAGCAAGTTTGTAGATCTGCATCCAGTAGAAACTTTCCAGCTTCGGGTCGGGAACAGATACAAAACTCCGCGGATAAATCGCATGCCACCAGTCGCGGTGGGCTCCCAGCAGTTTGTCAAAGTCTGCTGTAACTGCCTGTTTTACAGTCTCGACAGCTTCATTTCCAGCAGTGTTCCCGGGAAATGAATCGGCAATGCTCATGTAAATACGGCGGAGTGCCGGTGTAGTCACCTCCTGCCAGGCCGTGGCAAATTCCCCTGCGGTCCCGCGCGCCTGGGTGCAAACAGTGATGCTGTTCGCCGTCTTCGTAACTGACTGCGGATTCGCGGGAATTCCGGCAATATGGTAAAGCGCGTTGACCCCTTTCCCTTCCTCCCAGACAAATTTCGAAGTTTTCTCTTCGCCGGACACTTCAAGGTCGAGGATCATTGCCATCTTGTCCGTGTGGATGATCGTGCGGTATTTCAGTTCACCCTTGTCTGTCTTTACCGTTCCGCGGACTTCTGCATTCCAAATATCAAGCCGCATGGTTGCCGATTGTATTTTACCAACAGTCTCCAGGACAAGGGCGCCTATCGCAACGCGGGCATTGTCTTTGTAGTGGTCGGTGACATCGCTTCTTCCCATATTCCAGCGGATCTTATTATCGCCCTGCTGGTAGATCGTCGTGCCCATCATTCCGTTGCCGAGGAAGGCACCTTCGTCGAAACTCATAGGCATTTTATCGAAAACCAAGTCTTGCCTGGCCATGAAAGCGGACCAGTCGATCTCGACTTTCACTGCCGGCTTTCTTGCCAGCGGCAGGAATGCGCAGCCAGCCATGCAAACTACTGCAAAAAGCATCATGATTTTTTTCATGGCACCTACCTTTTCATGAAAACAGAACTGCTATTCAGTTGGTCCGTCCAGCTCCAGTTTTATTATGGTATCGATCTTATCACGCGCGTTCTGTGGCACTGACACCTCTATGCCATCCGCTGTCTGCTTCATAGTTACTTCGCCGCCGGTTAGAACGCTGTGCTTGACGATGTGCGGCCTGATTGACGGCAGTTTGATTGTATCTGCCGGCCATCGAAGAATATGCAGGTAGATGACTTTACCTTTGTGCGTACTTCCGCCCCACCACCCTCCGCCAGACATTGCAAATTGCTCAAGGTCCTGATTGAACTTCCGCTTGCCCATATCAGGAGCAACAAAGGGGCCACCTCTAGTACCGTAGATACTTTCACCGTATTTCTGAAGCCAATTACCAACCTCCCTGAACTGTTCAACTTGCCTTGGCTCAATCCGCCCGTCAGGCATGGGATTCGTGTTCAATGCCAAGTTACCATCCCCAACCGCACAGGCGACGAGCATCTTGACAGCATCGGTGTACGGCTTGAGTTTGTCGTCCGGTTTCCATGTCCATTGCGTGCCAAGGGTGATACAGCTCTCCCAGGGACGATTGAACTGACACGTTCCGACTTGCTGCTCGGGAGTATCGAAGTCGCCGGGTGCGCCTGTACGATTGTTTACCAGTATATCAGGCTGGAGCAACCGTACATGCCTGATGACTCGTTCACCGCGGACATTGTCGAAACACTGAGGAACATCGAACCAGATTCCTGTAAGCGGGCCGTAATTCTTGATCAGCTCGCCGGTCTGCGCTTCAAGGTATTCAGTGTATTTGTCCAAGTTCGAATTTTGTCTCTTGGTCCTGCCGCCGGGACTTGTCACAGGGAAGTCAGGGTGATGCCAGTCGCATGTGGAATAATAAGGAAAGAAGCCTATTCCTTCCGAATGACAGGCATCCGCAAGTTCCTTCGTCACATCGCGTTTGAACGGGCCGTTCATGATATTGAAATCCGTATGTTTTGTATCGAACAGACAGAAGCCGTCGTGATGCTTCGTAAGAAACACCACATACTTCGCGCCTGTGTCCTTGACGACTTTAACCCAGGCCCTGGCGTCAAAATTTGTGGGATTCCATTCTTTGTAGAGATTGTCATATTTTTCTACAGGCGTAGGATCCCCGCGTGACCATCCAACCTCTTTCCCTGTCAGTGTAACCGGTCCCCAGCAAATGAACATTCCGAAGCGCATATCTTTCCACGCCTCGATGGATTCCGGTTTGGCCTTTATCGCTTCTCCTGGTTTGCCCATCGCAAGTGACTTTGCCGGAGGGACTACAGCTTTTGGAGTCTCAAGCAATCCTGCCTCGCGCAGCATTTCGCCCAGATCCTCAAGCTGTTTGGCGTCATCCACGCGCATGCTCCCAGTGTGATCAGCCGCGAGACTCAAAAGCACGTTCGCAGTCCCGCGTTCGTACGCCTGCTTTATCCAGTCGAAAAGTATCTTCGGATCGATCGGCTTGCTGGCCTCGAAACCCCTGCCTTCTCCGTATGTAAACCATGCGCCAACGGCCCCCAATGGTGTTGTTGTCCCCTTTGAAATACGCTGCGACACCGGCTCAAACTCAAACGGCAGGTAATACTGCTTGCCGTTCACCGTACGGATGGGCTGATGTCCTCCGGCTGGCGGGACAACCACCTCACCGTTCATCACATCCGTCGGAAAATAGTTTATCCTCTGCCCATCCTGGACGTGCTGATTCATAATGACCACTGCGTTCGGCTGGGCGTTCTTAATGCAATCATAGATTTCCTGGACGGATAGATTTTCCGGCCGCCAGTTTCCCATGTCTATCCAGAAATACGGGATCTCGCCGAACTTCGTAGCCAGCTCGTTCAGCTGTGCAAGGATGATCGCGCGCGCATTGGGATGCGGCATCCATCTGCCTCCGCCCCACAGGCAGTAGTAAAACGCAGGCGCGATCCCAACCTTGCGGCATTCTTTCACGAATTCGCCAACAACATCCGGTTTGCCGGGACTGTTCCCGACATCGAACTCTGTCGTTGCACTGTCCCACAGCAGGAAACCGGAAGTATGCCGTGTCGTCAGCACGGCGTAATTCATCCCGGCCTTCTTCATCGCCTGCACCCAGCAGGAAATATCCAGCTTCGAAGGGTTGAACAGCTTCGAATCTTTGTTTTTCGAAAACTCCTCGCCGTTGAACTGGTTGTCGTTGAAACAGAAGAAACCGCCGAACCTGTAGTTCTCCCAGTTCTTAATGAGTCCAGTCCCGTTTGTTGCCGGTTCGTGGTGAGTCTTAAGGTCGACCTTGTAAACCGCCAGGTCTTTGCCGGCATCCGAAACAACCCGCAGTTCCGTAAGGCCGTCGGGCAGTGTCTTTTCCTCAACCCGCGGTTCACCTGCATTGACACTGAGCGCAAGAGCAACTGTGAATATCAATAACACTGACGTTCTAATTCTCATGATTCTCTTAAACAAACCCTCACCCGCCCCGAACGTTCGGGGCGACCTCTCCCCTTGGGGAAGCCGCCTTCGCTCAAGGGCTTCGTCGAGCCAAGGAGGATTGAGGTGAGGGGTATTTGTCTATTTCACTTCAATGTTTTTGCAGGGCTCGGCAAAAGAAAACCCTCTTATCCTTCTTTGCGGCGTTTGCGTTTAAAGATTCTCTATTTCTGCACTTCAATGCACAGCACGGAATCGATCTCGTCCGTCGCTTTCTCGGGCAGTTCAACAGTCAGCTTACCGTCCGTGACACTGCACTTCAGCGCCTTCCGGGCCGGATCTGCCAGCATATATGCCTTCCCGGCATTGCCGTTGAAACCTGCCAGCTCAAACTTGGCGCCAGGCCACTTGAAGAAGTGAATATAGAGTTTCCCCGGCTTGTCCCAGGTCCAGTCGAGCGGCTTCACGGTACAGCGCCAGTCGGGTTTGCCCAACTCGTCACCAAACGGAGTCTTCCCCGCTCCATAAACAGCTTCGCCGTTAGACTTCAGCCACTTGCCGACCTTGCGCAGGATATCCTGGCTGGGCTGAGGAATAAACCCTTCGCCATCAGGCCCAACATTGAGAAGGTAATTGCCGCCTTTGCTCACGATATCCACCAGCTTGAACGTTATATTGTCAGGCTGTTTCCAGTTATGATCGTCTTTCTTGTAGCCCCATGTGTCATTAATAGTAGCAGCCGTTTCCCACGCACCCGGAATAATCTTGCCCGGTATCTCATTGTCACCCATTGAACGGTAGTCGTGATATCCCCCAGCGCCCAACCGGCTGTTGATCAAGGTATCGGGCTGGATTGAACGGACAAGATCCGTTAGTTGTTTCGAACGTTCGGGTGTCATCATTACGGGCACATCAAACCAGATAAGGCCGATAGGACCATAGTTCTTCAACAGTTCCGTGACCTGCGGCATCGACTTGTCGCGCAGGTACTGGTCGAAATCTTTCTCATTGTCCTGCTTGAAGTCCCAGTTATTCATCCCGCCATTGGGTTCGTGCCAGTCTGTTGCCTGGGAGTAGTAGAAACACAGCTTGATGTTGTGTTTTTTGCACGCCTTCTGGAGCTCCTTGAACGGATCGCGTTTCCACGACGTGGCGTCGTAGCAGTTGTACTTGCTGACCTCGGACTTATAGAGCGCAAATCCGTCATGATGCTTGCAGTCAAATACCAGGTACTTCATGCCCGCATCTTCAGCCAATTGCGCCCACTCTTCGGCATTGAATTTCCGGGGATTGAACTGCTTTGCCAGCTCCTCGTACTCCTTAACCGGGATTTTAGCATCGTGCATTATCCATTCGCCGATATTGGGATATTTCTTTCCTTTCCACTCACCCGCCGGTATCGAATAAAGCCCCCAGTTGATGAACAGTCCGTATTTTGCCTCGTCAAACCATTTCAGTTTCGGATCACGCGGCTTTTCCGGCGTTGCCGTAATCTTTGTTCCAGGTGCAAATAACTGAAATTCTTCGATCGTCGGAACTTCATTAGCTTTCGTAATGTTCAGTCTGAAATACCTGGCAGCGACCGGTTTGAATTTGAAAACCTTTTCGCCGGCAATCGCTGTACCCTTGATCAGTTCCTTCCAGTTCTCGCCTTCCCTGCATTCAACGACAAAAGCCTCTGTGCGGTGATAACCCAGCTCCTTGATCACTGCGCAGCCAACCTCTATATCTCTTCCGAGATCAACTTCAAGCCAACCGCTCCTTGCATCTTGCGCCCCACCCCAGCGCGACTCGTCATTTCCGTCAAAAGCTTTGTCGGCCTCATAGCCCGAACCCCAGGCACTGGAAGCTTTTACTGGCTTACCTTCTGACAAAGATTTTTGAGAAGCCGGAACAGATTTGCTATTGCGAATCATCTCGCCTACCTGCCTCAGAGTCTTCACGTCGATATCGCGAAGCTTTCCCTTGTAATCAGGTCCGGCATCAATCGAAAAGATGTTGCCGTATTTCACCGCGCCGAGATAATCCTTGTACAGCTTCTCCGCCGGCAGGCATAACCCGTCATGCTTCGGCAGGGAATAAAACCACTGCGCTCCGCCCTGGTGTCCCGGCAAAATCGGGTAAGTGAATTCAGCCGCAAGATAGCCCTTGTAGGTTTTGGCGTCCCCCGCACCAAATCCGGCGCCAGAAGGATCGTCTATCGGCGATGGGCCACCCATTTCGCCAAGCCGTATATCGCCCGAGGGCTGGCCATGGTTGTAGCCTATGAAACATCCCGGCTGGAACTGCTTGCACCAGGCTGTCGTTTCCACGTGACTCAACCCGCCGTCAGTCTGGGCGTGGTCAAACCAGATATACTCAATCGGCCCGTACTGGGTGAGAAGCTCCTTGAGCTGCGCCTTCTTCATCTCCGGAGTGTAACCGCCGGGATGATAGTCCTTGTTATCTTTGAATTCTCCCTCGGAGAAGTAGAGAGCCAGCTTGATGCCGTACTTGTCGCACGATTTTTTGAGCAGTCTCAGCACATCCTTGCCCAGCGGCGCTTTTGTCACCTTGCGCTCCGTGGTCTTCGTATCCCAGAGACAGAATCCGTCATGATGCTTCGTCAGGAACAGGATATAACCCATCCCGGCCTCTTTAGCCGTCTTTGCCCACTGGTCGGTGTCGCACTCCGTGGCCCTGAAAAAGGAAATGTCCTTGATCCCGGGCGTCCACTCTTTCTCCGAAAACGTACTGAAACTCCAGCAGATGAACATCCCCCACTTCAGGTTCTTCAGCTCCGCGGCCCTCTTCGTCATATCAACAGGCTTTGAAGGATCGGGCTGTTTAATTGTCGCACACGACGACACCAGCAGAAACAGCGACACGAATAACAGGCTTATTACTCTTGTCATCATGATTTATTCTCCTTGCTGTGTTGACCGTTGGCCAGATTTTCTGACCTGCAGTCTATTCCACACGGTCTGATTATGTCTATGAATTATCTTGCCTTTGGCATGCACGATCTTAACCTTAAGCCCTAATGATTGAGGACTACAATCTTACCCTGCTGTCGGGCGGCTATTACCGCTGCGATCCGGCCTGGAACAAAAGTTCGACCGGCATAGACCAGTGTTACAAGGTTTATTTTCCTATTGCCGGCAGTGCAACACTGGAAATGGACAGCGGTGCTTTTGAGCTGAAAGCCGGCCGGATTTATTTCATTTCCGGGTTCCGGCTCAAGAGACAGGTATGCAACTCACATATGGATGTCTACTGGCTGCATTTTGTCCCGGAATCGCTTTACCTGCGTTACCTGCTGGACCAGCTTCCGCCGGTCTGCTCCTGGACCCTTCAGAAGAGCGGCTGGTCAAAGCGAAGCTACGAGGAGATATGCCAGATATTTGAGAATCCGCACGGAAAGGAGAGCAAGCTTCGCGTGGACAGTTCGCCTGTTGCGGAATGCCGGATACAGGGACTGCTGTTAAGTCTCATATCCCGCCTGCTTGAGAAGCTGGACAAGGCGGCCATCAGGAATTTCCATCCGGAATATTACCACATCAAGCCGGCGCTGGATTTCATCAATTCCAGCTATGTTGAGAATCCGCCGCTTAGTGAGATTGCCCGGAAGGCCGGAATGGCGCCGAATTATTTCCACAGGGTTTTTAAACAGCTCTTTGGTGTGACGCCGTTCAACTACATGCTTGCCCAGAGGATGAACCGGGCCCGGCACCTGCTGGCAAGTTCAACCCTGAGCATCAAGGAAGTTGCCGAATCCGCCGGCTATGACAATCCCCTCTATTTCACCCGTGTTTTCAGCTCCCAGATGCGTATTGCCCCATCCCGGTACCGAAGCGCAAATATATGGTCCTTGAAGCAGAGGAACAAACTCCGCTAGCCTCCAGTCGTTCCGACTTTCCAGAGCTCGAGACCATAGTCATCCCCCCTCCCAGCGTGATCCTAGTTGTCTTCTGGTGAGGGGGCAAAGAACGATACACCACTTCATGCCTGGATCGGAACAGTCTAGTTAACTAGACTGTTTGGACATGACGCTCCACATCAGGCACTTACGACTGAACACTTTATGTTTTTCGCAAAGTTTCAAAGCCCTAATATCAATTGTCAAGGGTTGACCCTACAAGATCCTTTCCAGCCAAGTGAATCAAGATATACCGTCTGACATCCCGTCTCTCACTCGATTCCTGACGATAGATGGATTCGAAGTGCTCACATTTCTCGCTAATCCTAACGGCAAGGACTTCCCCGTAACGAGTACAGATTTCTGCAAGACAACCACGGCGTGCCCGAAGTTTATCTTACATCCTTTCCCTTGTCCGGTTGAGCATTATGATCAGGTAATACACCGGATAAAGCCGTAATTGCAGTATCCAGCGCATACAAGAATCCAATACAAACGGCGCTTGCAAAACTTGCATAATGAGTGTTACCAATATCGGCACAGGCCAGAAACTGGCAAAAGTTGCAGGTCTGCTGGCGGGAATAACTCTTACAGCGACGTATGCTGCAAGCTGGAAGGTTAACTCGCAGAACTGGACGCCGAAGATGCGCAAGGAATTCAAGAAACGGCCCGGCTATGACGTGAAATCTTTCATGCCGGTGCTGACCATTGCGTCGGCTTTTACTGCTGTGGTGTTACCATCAACCTGGGCAGTGCCCGAGCCGCCGCCCCCCTCCTATACGCCGGCAGAGGTCATGGCCTACAAGCCCAGGGGCCCGACGCAGTGCTTCCGGCATCTGTGTTATGACTACAACTGGCCGGGGCGGACGCTGGCCGATCTGCCCATGAAATTCACGCGCTCCGATCCGGTGGAACTGGCTGAATTCAGCAGGAAGCTCAATCTCGACGCCGTGCTGCTGCTGGCCGTGCCGCATCATGGCTATACGACTTACCCCAGTGTCGTCGGAACACCCTTTCCAGCCTTGGTTGGCAAGGACTGGTATGGCCGGTGCGTCAAGGAATTGCACCAGAGGAACATCGCTGTCTTCGGTTACATCACGCTGGGAACCAACTGGAAGTACATGCGCGACAACATGGGCAAGCCGTACATCCATGGCAAATCTGATGCCGCCGGGGTCATTGAGCCCATAAGTGCCCTCTGCTTCAACGCACCGGGTTACATCGAACTGGTTGAGGCTTACACGCGCGAACTTTTGACGATGTACCCGATCGATGCCATCCGCTACGACATGCTTTTCGGTCCCAGGAAATGCCTCTGCGATGGCTGCAAGACTTACTACAAGGAACTCTATGGCGAGGAGCTTTCGACCTGGGATAGCAAGGACTGGCGCCGGGTGATGGATTTCTACCTGGCCACACTGGACCGGCCGGTGAACCGGCTGACCAAAGTCGCCAGGCAAGTCAAGCCGAGCGTCGAGATCTGGCAGAACTGCATCAACACCTACAGCGAAGCAAATATAAATCTCGGCCGACAGCACGATGTGGCCTATATCGAGTTCGGCGAACCGGCACGTCTGCTGGCGCTGAAGGGGATTCTGAACAAGGATGCAATCATTGTCGGCCAGACGCTTAAAAGCCCAATCCGGCGGATCATAATGGCCCTTGGCGCCCGCTGTTATCAGTACGTGGGGGTGAACCAGGAGACAGCGTTACCCGCCTTCGATGCGGATCTTGCCGGCTTCTTCAAGATGGTCAGCGAAGTTCAACCGTACTTGGAGGGGTCAAGGACGATGTCACCGGTTGGCATCGTTTTCTCCGAGGCCACCCGGTTCCGCTGCGACGGCTATGACCGCAAATCCTACATGGACGTCTGCGAGAAGATCACAAACGTCTACCTTAAACGCAGCCTGCCGCTGGATTTCATCAACGTGCTGGACCTTCAAACACGCGATTTGACGAAATACAAAGTCCTCCTACTGCCGCTCAGCTCCGGGATGACGGCAGAAGAGTGCGATGCGTTGCGTCGTTATGTTCGCGGCGGCGGCACACTGTTGGTGGCCGGCGACGCCGGCCGCCATGACTCGCGTGGTTTACCCTTGGAGGATTTTGCCCTGGCCGACGTGATGGGCCTGCACTTTGGGAAGATCGTACCACAGGTCGGTGAGGTTGCAGGCGAGTGGAACGGCGGACCAGTTACTGCTGTCAGCCTGAAGAACGTTGTACTTACACGATCCGACAAAGGCACATCCATGCTGCGCGTGCAGGACAACGGCAGGGAGTGGCCGCTGCTGCACCTCAACACGGTGGAAAAAGGCCGTGTAGCCTTCCTGGCCACTGTCGATGCCCCCGAACTGACCGCGCAGGTCATCGATCAGCTCGCAGGCCCAATGCCGATTGCGGTTTCACCAGCCGGCAGGCAGGTAATTCTGGCTCATCAGGAAAAACAGCACCGGTGGATACTTCACTTGATAAGTGACGGTGATTATTCGATCAGCATCAGCAGGGAATTTGCATCGATAAGCAGGGCCTCAGCGTTGTACCCTGACAAGGGATGGGAATGCACCCTGGAAAAGACGGCGGATGGAGTATGCGTGAAGGTGAATGGATCGGCAAAGAATCGTCTGGTTGCCTTGGAGTAAACAGGAGCTTTACTGTGAGATGCGCGTCAACATGTTCCAGAATTTTCTTATTTGCATTTCTTGCGGTGCAATTGCCTGCTTTGCAGGCGGCAACGACAAATGAAGACAAATCACTGACTGTCATGCAATATCTTGGCGAGCGGGCAACCCGTATGTCGTCAAAACTCCCGGCAACTCCGGATAATCTCAAGGATTGGACAAAAAGACGAAAGGTCGTGCAGAAGCAGCTTGCCGCGCGGCTGGGATTGCCGGAAAGGGTCCCGATGCGGGCCAAGATCACCAGGACCCAGGAATCCGATGACTTGATTGTGGAAGATGTAATTTATTTATGGGCAGACAATGCCTACGTTGCCGCAAACGTGGTGAGGCCCAAAACAATCACCGGCGCTCTGCCCGGGCTGGTGGTTCCGCCAGGGTGGCTTGGCGATCTCCAGCAGGAATATTACAAGCCTTTCGTTTACCACATGGCGCGGAAGGGCTATGTGGTTCTTTTTATTGACGATCCGCATGTCAGGCAGCGGGTGGCGCCTTATGAAGGCCTGTATTGCGCAGCAGCGGCGGCAGGAACGCAGTGCATGGGTATCCAGGTGTTCGACACACTCCGCGGGTTTGATTACATGCTGACTCGATCTGATGTGGATCCTAATCGTATCGGTATTGCCGGGTTGTGCCAGGGGTCGGAACAGACATGGCTCACGGCCGCACTGGAAGAACGGTTCAAGATTGCAGTTCCCGTATGTGGAACCACAACATACGAACAATGGGTACGTATGCCGGCCTTTCTTTCAGTGAATCTTTCCGATCCGTCTCCATATGTTGCGAATGTCCTTTATGACACCGATTGGGATGAGATTGATGCCTGCATAGCGCCAAGACCGGTGTACGTGGCCAGTAATTCCGGCGATAACTGGTGGCCAAAGGCTGGTTACCAGAAAGTTGTTTCCACTATGGAAAAAGTTTATCAACTTTACCGGAAGCCGGAAAACTTCAAGAATCTTTTTGTTCTTCGTTCGCACAGCATGACGCCATTCATTGCTGAACTGGCACCCTGGATTGACCAGCATCTTAAAGAGTTGCCCGTTACTGCAAAGTTCACTCCGGCGCCCTGTGCAGAACCGGAGAATCCATCTCTCAGCATGCTGAAATATGCGCAACAGAGAATAATCCGGCAGACGGAGTTCCTGCCGAAAACGTTTAGCAGCAAAAGGGCCTGGTCGAGATACAACGAACAGGTTGCCGCCTGGCTGAAAAAGACTTGTGACATTGATTCCATCAAAAGCGGGAAAGCGAAGGGAGTCTCACGCGAAGTGAAAGATGGAATGGTGTTTGAAGTTATTTTTCTGCCCCAGGACAAAGACTTCGGTGTACCTGTTTTACTGGTGTACCAGGATAAAGCAGATGCCGGGAAACGTCCTGCGGTGGTATTTTCCTGTGACGGCGGGCAATCTATGCTCGATGATGACGTGGTTAAGTTTTCCGCCGGTCTTGCCAGTGACGGGTATGTGGTTTGTGTTCCAGATCACGCTAATGTAAATCCCAGGAGCCGCCGTAGCATAAGCAATTTATGCTCTTTTTACGGCTGCTCCGACAGTGTTGGTTTGCCTCCTGTTGCCATGAGGGTATGGGACAACATGACCATCGTCGGGTATCTCGGGCAGCGGGCTGGTATCGACGTAAACCGTATAGCTCTGATTGGCCTTGGCTATGGCGTTGTTGATGCCGCGATCACTGCGGCTGTCGAGCCGAAGATTTCGGCGTTGGGAGTTGCTGGAGCCATTACGGTCCGTGACTGGGCTGACAAAGTCGCGCCCAGCGAGAACGAATTCAGTTACTGGGCTCCATACCTGAACGGTATAACTTTGCTGACAGACCTCCAGTATGTTTACAGTTCGATAGCGCCCCGGCCCCTGTTGCTGGTTGATTCGACTGCCCGTAACCTGTGGCCGGAATCCGGTTATCAACGTGTTGAAGAAATGGCCGATCAGATATTCAAACTGAACGGCAAGCCGGACGCGCTTACGAAACGACCGGCCCGGTCAGCATGGGGTATTGAAGAAATCCGCCCATGGCTTGGAATTGTCCTGAAGAATGACAAGCTCGCGCAGACCGCCACCATCCCGGCCGTGGAGACGACAGCTGCCGTGAAATGGTCACAGTATGATGTGACATCGCCGTCTGACATTCTGGGCGGACCTGCCGGCGTACTGCCTGGTTCCGCAAGGGCTGTTGACTCTACAGCGACGCTCAACGGGATCGAGTATTCTTTACTGCCGGCGTCGACCCTGAGCCTTAATTCCGGCGGTTTCCCTCAGGGCGATATCGGCAATCTCAGTGACGTCGGTCTCAACCGGCTGTTAAGAGCAAGCGGGTATGGCGCGGGACCGCTGAACTACACTATTGCCGGCGCGAAACCTGGTCAACGCTACCGCGCACAGTTTTTTGTCTTTAATCAGTCTTGGGGAACAAACTCAACCATAACCGTAACACTTGAAGGCGCCGATTCCCCTCCATGGGAGGTGGCCACCAAGAGTAAAACCCCAGACACCGGAAGGTTGATGCAGGCTGAGTGGATCCAAGCGGCGGGTGATACCAATATCGACTTCAAGCTGACGAAAAGCCCTGGCGGCGAGGGAGTGCAATTGTCCGGCTTCGTGGTGCATGCGCTCGGTGCCCCGGGATCAGAAGCTTCAGTGCGACCGGAGAAACCTTCCGCCCAGATGCTTCTTGATCAACGTAACGCCCGCATGAAGTGGTGGCGCGAGGCCAAGTTCGGCATGTTCATCCATTGGGGACTGTACTCGGTAACAGCCGGGGAATGGAACGGCCAAAGCAACTACGGCGAATGGATCATGTGCCACTGCAAGATTCCGGTGAAGGAATACGCAGGCCTCGCCGCCAAGTTCAACCCGGTCAAGTTCGACGCCAAGGCGTGGGTAAGCATGGCAAAAGACGCCGGGATGAAATATATTGTGATCACCGCAAAACACCATGACGGCTTCGCGATGTTCCGCTCCCAGGCCGACCCGTTCAACATCTATGACGCCACGCCGTTCAAGCGCGACCCGTTGAAGGAACTGGCCGCGGAGTGCCAGAAGCAGGGCATCAAGCTGGGATTCTATTATTCACAAACGCAGGATTGGCATCAACCCGGCGGGGATGCGGTTCTGGGCCGATGGGACAGCGCGCAGAACGGCGACTTCGGCATCTACCTGAATAAGGTGGTCCTGCCGCATTTGAAGGAGCTCATGACTAATTATGGTCCAGTCGCGGTGCTCTGGTGGGATACGCCGACAGGATCAATGACCGCAGAGCGCACGGACCTGATGAAGGCGATGCTGAAGCTCCAGCCCGCTATTATCACTAACAACCGTCTGGGCGGCAAGAATCCCGGCGACACGGAAACGCCCGAGCAGGAAATCCCGGCCAGCGGCATTCCGGGCAAGGACTGGGAAACCTGCATGACGATGGGCACCCATTGGGGATACAACAAAACCGATGTGAACTTGAAGTCGTCGAGCGAACTGATCCGCATGCTGATTGACATCGTCAGCAAGGGTGGTAATTACCTTTTGAACGTGGGACCGACCGGCGAAGGTCTGTTTCCGGAACACAACGTCCAGCGGCTGGCTGATATCGGCAAGTGGATGAAAGTTAACGGCGAGGCGATCTATGGAACAACCCCGGGACCATTCCAGAAAGCACCAGCCTGGGGCCGTGTGACACAGAAACCTTTCGACGCGGCTCAGGGCAGGCCCGGCAAGCTCTATCTGCATGTTTTCGATTGGCCAAAGGACGGCAAACTGGCGGTGCTCGGCCTGACCGCCAAGGTCCAAAAGGCGTACCTGCTGTCAGATGCGAAACATGCAGCGCTGACAACTACCGTCAATGCCGGCGGCGTTGAAGTGACCGTGCCAGCACAGGCACCGGATGCAGTTGCCTCGGTGGTGGTGTTGGAACTTGAATCCAAGCCGTAGCGTTCCTTCACTGGAACGAGAAATGAATGCAGAACAAAGGGAATGTGAAAAATGGACCGACTTGTTTTTGCCCTATTCATAAGTACCCTGGCAATGGCCGCCCGGGCTGCCGATGACGTACTCTTCGACGATTTCGAAAGCGGTCGCTTTGACAAGTGGACTGTCGAAGGCACAGCGTTCGGGAAGAACCCGCTGGAGATCGTTGGTCTGGACGGACCGGGCAGCGGGACGGCCGCGCACTATTGCCCAGGCCGCCAGGGGAAATACGTTGCCCATTCGGCGCCGGATAACAACAACGGTCCGCAAGGCAAGTTGACCAGCCAGCCGTTTACTATCGAGAGGAAGTTTCTGAAATTCCTGATCGGAGGCGGGTCGTCGCCGTCCACCCGCATGGACCTGGTGGCAGGCGGGAAAGTGGTGCGAACTGCCTCTGGTGAAGACCTCTTCGGCATGACTGAGCGCGTGTGGGATGTGGCCGAGTTCAAGGGCCAACAAGGTGTGCTTCAGATCGTAGATGCTGCGCCGGGTAACTGGGGCTACATCGCCGTAGATCGAATCATAATGGGCGATTCCCTGACCTCGCCCCCCTGGGTGGAGGATCCAAAGGATTTTCTCACACTCCGGCCGGTGCAGCAAAAGGCCGGCAGCCCCTGGCCGGATAACTGGGTCAAGGATCCCAACGCCAAACTGCTGTTTATGGGGGACTCCATCACTGCCGGGTGGAATGCAAATGCCTTCAAGAAATTCTGTGTTAACCGCAGTTACGTCAACCTGGGACGGAGCATGGAGCAGGCAGCTCATTTGTTGTGGCGGCTTGACAATATCAACTGCGAGGGTGTCCAGGCGAAGCTGATCGTGCTGATGATCGGCTCGAACGACGCTGCGTGCAACTTCTCGTCGCAGGATGTCGCCGCCGGCGTTGGGGCGGTTGTGGCCAGGCTGCGGGCGAAGATGCCGAAGACCAAAGTGCTGGTGATGTCCATCCTGCCCCGCGGAAATCTAGCGAGGGACAAGCAGCAGACGTTCACAAAAATCAACCCTTTAATCGCCAAGCTGGCTGATGGCAAGGACATCTTCTATCTGGATATCTGCGAAAGATATTTCGGACAGAATGATGCGCCGAACCCGACGTTGCTGGGCGACCTGGTTCATCCCACTGGCAAAGGCTACGAGATCTGGGCTGAGGCCATGGAACCAATATTTAAAGAATTGCTGGACGGGAAGTAAGGCAACTCCGGCTAACACAAAGAATCAGATTCAATACTGGAGAAAAACTTGAATAACAAAGGAAAGGCATATGTTGTTGCGGCTTTGCTGCTTGCGTTTTTCATTCCGTCAGGCTTGTTTGCGGCTGTTGAGGGTGCCCGGTCTTTGACGATCGCCGCGCGCGGGAAGCGGGCTGCCTATACGATTGTCCGGCCAGCCAATGCCTCGCAGTCACAAATCTACGCGGCTGAAGAGCTGCAAAAGTTCACTGAGCAGATGACCGGGGTGAAGCTTCCGATCATCACTGACGATGGGCCGCTGCCTAAAAAGGCTATCTTGTTAGGGGTTACACGCCACACCGCCGCGATCCTCGGCGGGCCGGTCGACCTCAAGGCTCTCGGCGAAGATGGTTTCCGTCTCAAGACAAGTCCGCCGCATCTTCTCATCGTCGGCAGTCCGGTGCGCGGTACTCTTTACGGCGTTTATGAAATGCTGGAACGTTTCGGCGGTTGCCGGTGGTACAGCTCCTGGCACAGTGTTGTCCCTCATCTTGCCGCTTTGAGCATCCCTGAACTCGACGAAACCCAGTTACCTGCCTTTGTCATGCGGGAACCGTATTGGTTTGACATGTTTGACGGCGACCTCGCCGCACGCAACAAGGCCAATGGCGTATCCATGCGACTTGGAGAGAAACATGGCGGCAGGATCCGCTTCGGCACCGGCTGCATGGTCCACACGTTCAACACGCTCGTGCCGCCGGCTGAATTCTTCGCCACGCATCCGGAGTATTTCAGCGAGATCGCCGGGAAACGCGTCAAGGACTCATCGCAGCTGTGCCTCACCAACCCTGATGTGCTCAAGATTGTCACCGAACGCATCCTTGAACGTATCCGCAAGGAGCCCACCGCCAAACTCTTCAGCGTTAGCCAGAATGATTGTCATAATTTCTGCAACTGCTCCTCCTGCAAAGACATTGATACGCGCGAGGGCTCGCGGGCCGGCACCATGATTGCGTTTGTCAACCAGGTGGCCGAGGCTGTTGAGAAGGAGTTTCCCAATATATGGATCGAAACCCTTGCCTATAACCTGACGCGCACGCCGCCCAGGACCATCCGTCCTCGCAGCAATGTCGTAGTGCGCCTCTGCAGTATCGAGTGCGAATTCTCCAAACCGCTGGATCGCAGCACTTCGGGTCAGAACCGGAAGTTCGTTGAGGAAATGAAACAATGGAGCGCCATGACTGACAAGCTCCATATCTGGGACTACACTACCGACTTCCGCGACTATCTCGGTCCATTTCCCAATGTCCTGGCGTTACAGGGCAACACCAGGTTTTTCCGCGACCACCATGTGGTGGGAGTCTTTGAGGAAGGCGCATATCAAGGGCGTCACGCCGATTTCGCGGAGTTGAAGGCATGGCTGCTGGCCAAGTGGCTTTGGAATCCCGATCTGCCTGTCGAACCCCTGCTCAATGATTTCTTCTCCGGTTACTACGGCGCAGCAGCTCCGCTGGTGCGCCGGTATTTCGATGGAATCCACGCGTTCTATCAGAAGCCCGGGGCCACTTTGAGCATCTATGATGACGTGCTGCGCCAACCGCCGGTCACTGCTGAATTCTATACCCAAGCCGTCGATCTGTGGCGCCAGGCAGAAGCGGCAGTCAAGGACTCGCCGGTACACTCATACAACGTGCGCATGGGGGCGATCCCGGCGCTTTACGCGCACCTGGCGCGCCTGCCCGCCGGGTCGGAAGAAGAGCGCCGCGTGCTTGCTGCTGATTTGTTAGCCCGATTCAACGAGGCCAAGGATATATGGATTTCGGAGAGCGCGGAAATTCATAAGAACACGCTGGCCCAGTGGGCCCGTTGGAGCCAACCTCCGGCACGTCCACAATAACTTCAAATTACTTGGAGTTATTGGACTATCAGGCAAGGAGAATAAGCAAGGGATAAAAGTTTGTATTCAAACTCGAATGGCTCCGGCGACAGGGCTCGAACCTACCTCCAAAGTCCGAAATCATTGACGAAATCTGTACCACATGTACATCAGCCTGTACAAGACAATCAGGAAGCACTGGATGCACAAAGCCTGCTATCGAGCATGTCCAAGCTGCCTCCCCAGCTCAGGGATGCAGTCATGGCTATACTCAAGATGGCCGGGAAGTGAATACAAGCTGCGAATCTCACCCCAAAAAAGGACGGCCAAAGAAAGTATATCACATCACCGGTGAAGTGGTTCCGCCGGGCAGCTTGGGGCCTAATCCTGACAACCCTTATTCGAGGATGACGGCAGAGGAACGCTGGGAACACATACGTGAAGGCTGCGTTAAGGTTATTATTGCCTGGGCACGGAGCAGGAAAGCTAAAGAAGAGGAGGAAACGCATAATGCATGACATTGATCACATGTCAAAGGATGAACGGGCAAGAAGAATAGCCAACCTGCTGGCAAAGGCTGTAACCCTCAGGGTTGAGGCCGATCGGGCGGCGATTCCCAGTACAGGCCGGCCGGTAACCCTGCCGAGACAGGATTATATAGACGATTGGATATCCCGGGGTATCATTGACTACGTTAAGCGTGTTCGGTGGGCTAAGCCGATCGACATGATACGCTACCTGAACATCCGTCGTACAACTTGCTTCAGGCGGTTGAAGCTCCTCCGGCAAAAGGGGCTCATTGCATCCTGTGGACACGGCAAGGGTGTTCAGTACCGTTTAACGCAGTAAGGGTTTTTACTACAGCTTGTGGGGGGGGTTCCATTACATTGCCATCAGGCATGTTCTGACAGACTACCAGCGATAAACGATGTCAGGTACCCATCGACATAATACAGGACATTAACGAACAACATCCGTGCCATTTCCACGGTTGTCTCAGGCTGGGGCGCCTCTTTGAACGTACTTACGAACAAGCGCCTTATCTCCTTATCCACCTGGGCCGGACTTAGGTCGGCTATGCGATTCCACAAGTTTAGCATGGATTTAACAATGGAAAATGCCGTCCGGCTGCCATGCTCGTCGTCATCGAATGCGCCGGTGTGTCCCATGACGAAGTAGAATTTCTGTTCCAGGGACCAATCTTTGGCACTGTCCTGGTTCTTGGTCACGCAATTCAGCACCCGGGTAGCGGTCAGGTCCAGATAGCGCATAGAAGCCAGGAGGACGTCAACAGGATCGTTAGTGTTGCGGCAGTATGCTAACACCGCGTCCGGAGTAGTCAGTTCGCCGGCTATTTCTTTTCTGCCATTGTTTCCTGTCATAAGGGAGTAGCTAGCAAACCCGGCATGGAGGGACAAGCAGAATGACACACATCAGGGCGGCGTCGCAGAAGTTCATAAATTCCATCCTGGAATATTCCCATTGAAAACGATCCCAACACAGGTGTATCATGACCGCCAGCAGGTAGGTTATTCCCTGCTGGTACTTAAAGATAATGGAGGCTGTAGCGTAGTACTTTAATAAACATATTGTGATTTCTGCGATTCTCGCAGTGATCGTGCACTTGAAAACCGCCAGTTTTGAAATGTCACGCACGGTGCTGATGAGGTCGCACTTCCGTTTGGGGGTGCGGCTTTCTGATGCTTGCGTGACGGGACCTGGCGGTTCCTCAAGTGCGGTGTCAGTTCAGGCCCACCCTCTTTTTTTTGTGGGTACGGCAGAAAGAATGGCAATCATGGGCAGTATACGTCGGAGGAGGCAATCATCATGATGTATTTCGTTGTCGGCTCTATTGTTGCTTTAGTGCTTTGTCTTATCGGTGTGCCAATTCCCGTTGCCGTTCCAATAGGAATGGCATGCGGATTCCTTGCGAGTAAAAGTAAATAATGTAGGAACTTAGACAGAAGTCAGGACTCGGAAACACACGAAGAAAGAGAGGTTTATTGTGCATATGTACCGTTGGTTGTTTGCGACAGTATTGTTATGGTCCGTTAGTAACAGTAGTGCTGATGAAATACAGTTGGCGACATTAAACAAGACAAACGCGCTCATCCAGGCGGACGGTTACTTGCGCGGCTTAATAATGGTCGCCAAGAAGGACGCCTTAGTAAGCTTGCGTGATGTTGCGGACAAGAAATACAACCGGGAAACAGACCAGTGGTTCAACTACTATCTCGGGTTGTCACGCTCGACATATGTGTTTGGCAAATATGAATCTCTGGCAACTACACTTGTTGCTACTTATAACAAGACAGTTGGCTCAAAGACTAAGAATGGTGTTATGCCGGAGGCTTCTGCAATTGAAGACTGGTGTTACCAGCTTACTCTGTATCGTTTGAAGACGGAAGGCAGTCTTCAGAATCTCCTGCTCAACTATTGTATCGGGGATGCCATCAACGCCATTCTCGTCGTTAATCACGGCTATGATCCTGCTCAAAGAAACTCAGCTGTAGCAGATTCCCTGGCGGCGGGACAAACAAAGGCTGAGAATGAAATAAGAAACGCCGAACAATAATCACACGAACTTGACAGGAGGTAAAATGAGAACCTTATTAAATCCGCAAAGAAATGGCGCAGGTTGCTGTATCATCAAGATGCTGGCGCTAGGTATGCTGTGTAACGCATTTGTTCTCACTGCAGAGTCATGGGCGCAGGATAAATCCGCAGACAAGGATAAGAATGTAGATGAAGCCTGGTATGCCTACGGTAGTAACTGCGGAATCTTGTTCCATACATACTTTAAGGGAAAGTCTAAATCCACTGGCGGTTTATATCAAAAGGAAGATGCTGTTAAGATGGGCATAGATTCCCTTGCAACCAAGGGGTATAAAGTTGAGAGCTTATTGACAAACACAATGACGGCGACAATAGCTATAACGCAGCTGCAGTTAAGTTCTTTCCAGAAAGGCATTGTGGATATGTGGGAGGCTAAAACGGAATACGTAAAAACGTTACAACCCAATCTAACGATGCAGCCTCCGGGCTATCTTGAATACTTACAGAAAAACAAAAAAGATTATGATGAAGAATACTACAAAAGTTTAGGGTTACCACCACCTAAGTTTTACACTCCCAACCCGAAGGAGCCATATAATCGAAGTGTAATTTATAACCCTGCATAGTGATTTGGCTCTAATCGCTAAAGGATAAAAAAGAGGCGTTGTCCAACCCGTCCCTTTCCTGCCGGGCGTCGTGCCGGCTTACCGCAAAAGCTTCTCTATACGCCGCAATGAAACGCCCAGTACCCGCGCCAGCGCAAGAGTTTCAAGCAAATCCAATCGCCGCTGGCCACGCTCCACAGTTGACAGCGTATTCCTGCCCCATTGCATTTGCCTGGCTACATCCGCCTGCCGTAATCCCAATGTAATGCGTCGTTGGCGTAACAGGTTAATCAGAGCAGAATATTCTTCAGAGTATATGGTCTTCATTCGTAATAATTCCTTTCCATAAAACGGTAGCCCGCCGGTGTATCGAATACGGGCCGGCGGGCCTTGGCGGGCATGGGAGATTGTCAGAAGTTACATAAGCCTGTTTCACGCAGTGATGTTCTTGAGCCTTTACCCAATATAACGTGATCCAAGATTTTGATATCTAGGATTTTTCCGGCATCTACCAGGACTTTTGTGATCCTGACGTCTTCCGCCGATGCTGAACTATCGCCGCTTGGATGATTATGGACCAGTATGACTGCTGAGGCCCCAACCTCTATTGCCCGGCGAAACACTTCCCTGGCATGCACAAGCGAAGCATCTACCAGCCCGATGGATGCAACGTAGCGGTCTAACAGGTTGTTCTTCGAGTCCAGGCTCAGCGTTTGAAACGTTTCTTGTGCCAAGCATGTGATATCGGCACACACACGAGCAACGTCTTGCGGCGTTCTGACACGCGCACCACGGCCCTCTTTAACCAGCGGTAATTGGATAACAACGGTTTGATATTTCATGCAGCCGCCTTCCCAGGGACACTGATCAGCTTCGCCTGCTCTGTACTCCACTTCCTGCAGGAGGAAATGTACTGACAGTCATTACACGCCCAGCATCCGTTGTCAGCAGGCAGGAAACACTCTGATTTCACGGCCTTGCTTATACCCTTTATTATCTCCAAGAGCCTGGTCATGGCACTGTCAGTTGCCCTGGCCTTCACGAGCTGGAATGCCGGGTTTACCGCCTTTGTCACAACATGATACTCGAATTCCGGCACTGTCCCATACTGCTGCCGGTAGGCGTAAGTCAAAGCAGTAACCTGAATATCAGCGTTATCTGCCGGATTGACGTGGTCTGTCTTCTTGCGGCTGGCGGTCTTCCAGTCACATATAACCCTTGAGCCATCCTGTTTACTTACGAGAAGATCCAGCTCGCCAATAAGCGGCTCCGCAAGGACATTCCCACTATGGTCAATAACAGGAGCGGCAATGGCCTCACCAACAGAGACGATCTCATCGCCATCGCCTGGCATGTGAGAGTGAAACACTTCCATCATTTTACGACCCTTCTCCAGCAGGGAATCCCCGGTCTCGTCTTCCTTGAACCTGACGTTCTTCTCATCCAGCAGGGCCCTCTGCCACGACGTGGAAAAAAGGTCCTGTGATTCCCTGCCTGTAAGCGGATGTCCCTGCTTCTGATGAAGGGCCATCATCGTAAGGCAATTATGTATCGCTGACCCGAAGACCAGAGAAGACGGGACGTGTTCAGGCTCCAGACGAAAGACATACGTGTACGCAAACTTGAGCGAACACGTAAGGAACAGGTTGATCCGGCTCTGGCTCCAGTAATGTTCCAGTTTATTCCGGTAATCGTGAATTGTGGGCATTGATTTGTCTCCCTCTACAAACCGGGGTGTACCAATTGACACCCCGGCTGATGTTTTCTTATGCCGCCTTGTGGCGGCCGTTTTTAAGGTTCTTCTCAAGCCAACGGCTGGCATCCCGTTTGGACAGGTCGTAGACGCTCTTTGCGCCAAACTCTGCCTGAATCTGTTTATTAAGCTCACTCATGGGAATACCGCGCTCAGAACAAAGGGAGATGATTGTGCTGACCTGCCGGCTGCTAACCAGGTCACTGCCGGCCTTTGCCGGCGTCTGGCCATTCTCAGCGACACCATTCTGAGCGTCCTTGTTCTTACCGTTCAGCTCTTCTCGAACCTGTTCACGTACGAGGTCAAATGCTGAGTGAATTCTGTGACGCAGTTCCTGTTGGGACAACGTCTCGCTGACCTCAATCTCAACGGAGCAGACAGCTGATTCACTACCGTAGTTCGGTCGACCCGCTTTGAGCCCATAACTTGTATTTATCTTCAACATACTTAAATCCTTTCCTGTTTGTTTTACATATCACGCCGCATCATTACCGTCCCAAGCACTATGCAGTGCTCTTTCCCTGCAGACCCTAAGATTTGCATCCCACACTGGCTTGCCCTGCACATCCACCAGTATCGTGTTTCCCATACTCCGCCTTATTGAAACGGCAAGCTGCCGTTTGCGTTGACTAATTCGTGCCGGACTAACACCCCAGTGGTTGCTAAGTTCGGTGCCGCTTGTACCCTTGGCGGTTTCACGAACAAGTTTCCTGTTATCACTACTCTCTGTAGCCAGAAATGCAGCCCAGTCCAAATTTCTGCCAGCCTGGATAGCCGCATCCTCGTCAGGAGAGGCCAACATTTGACCAAGCGTCAGCTCGCCGTCCAGCCCTACACCGGCAACCACCTGGTCCAGGGAGTGGACAACGGCATTACCGTCGAGCTGTGTTGCCGGCGACAAGACATCAGTTCGACCGGCAGACGTGCTTTTCCGCCCCACTTTGGCCCGTTGGATGCAGTAATGTGCGACGCTTCGAGGCATCAACGGTTTACCGCATTGCTCTGCGCTGTGAAGCATTGCAGCTGCAGAGGCGATGGCGTCTGCTACAAGTTCCTCATGATCATCAGCCCCAACCACACGCAGACGCGGAATTGTGGTGGTCAGGATCGGCATAATTTCATGCACGAGTAATTGACATGCTGTCGGACTCATTTCTTTACCTCCTTGTTGAGATGGTCCGGACAGCTGGCAAAACCAGCCGCCCCGCGGCCACCATTGTTGGTGCCGCAGTGCGGCTGTTGATCCGCCGTGCTGTTACGCCGGCGGAGTCGTTTTAGTTAACCCCTGAGTGTATTCTTCAGTTCCTGCAGTAAAACAATTATGCCACCCAGACACAAAAGTGATCCTGCAATAATTGAAAGATGGTGCAGCAGGAACACGATTGCGCAGGTCAATCCTACGGCCTGACTGCCGGATGGGTGCTCCTTAATAAAGTCAATAAGCCATGAACCCAGCTTGGTCGATCGTCTGGAAATCTCTCCAAGGATTGCTTTGGCACGGTCGGGAATGGCGAGGCTGCGGATCTTTTCGGCGAGTTGTTCTGCTGTTGGCATTGCTGACTCCTTTGGTTATGGGGTTGATACGAAGGTTAAAAGGCACATGATTTATAACTCTATAATGCTCGATATTTACAAGTTTCAGGCTTAACGCGCGTAAGAGGCTGACTTGACCTGCCAAATATGAAGTGAGACTATTGGCACTGTAAAGGTGGGTTAGTTAATGAAATCAGAACCTCCAGATAACAACGAAAAACTTAAGTTCGAACAGGATGCCATAAGACAACACCTCAAGGGTGAGGTAATAGATGACAACGGCACGCAGTACTTTACAGGCTTCACGGCTGCGATTCGTGACGCACGCGTTATGACCGGACGAGATCCCGCGACCGGCAGCAAGGTAGATTCGAAAGCGCACATTTGCTGGCTGGGAAACCTAGGATATATGGTGCTGCTGGATCAACTCGGTAAATGTTTTTCCCGTAAAGGACGTACGATAGATCAGAAGTGCAGTGGCTTCGTTAATGCCTTGCGCATGTTCACCGACCTAGACGAGGAAAGAATCAGTTTATTGTATAAACTGCGATGCTCTCTGGCGCATGATTTTAGCCTCATTGCGCAAGACCGAGACGGCAAGCTGACTCACCATTTCCGTCTCGTAGATGGCCCGGATCACCCCCTTGTCACCCCTGCCATAAAGCCGTGGGATGGGTTATTCGCCTTGCGATCGGACGACGATAAGACAACCGTAAACCTTGAGAAGTTTGCGGACATGGTTGAGACTGTAGTGCAAACCATTCTGGGTCTCAATGAGCGCGGTGAGGTTGTTATCAGATTTCGTGATACTTGGTATGACCTGATTCACAGATACGCTGTCTCATTTAAAAGAACATGCGACACCAAATCGGCGTCGTGATCCGCCAAGCCAACCTGAATACAGAAACATAAGCTGCCGCCCTTGACCTATATCCGTATTGCAATAAACGCTGGTCGGTGATATACGGAACAGCAAGTACCTCTTTACGCTACACAACTGCTTAATACAGTCGGTAGAGGTAAAGGGCTAAACGAAAACTATGGCGAAACAGAAACAGAATGCCGGCGGCATCAACAAGCGGGCGTTAAGTGAACGTGATATTTGCACCAAGTTCATAACGCCGGCTATTGCCAAGGCTGGCTGGGATATTCAGACACAGGTTCGGGAAGAAGTCTCCTTCACAAAAGGCCGGGTGCTTCTCCGCGGCCGCACGGTAACCCGCGGTGAGCAGAAACGGGCCGACTACATCCTCTACTACAAGACCAATATGCCCATCGCCCTCATTGAGGCCAAGGACAACAAACATACACCCGGCGACGGCATGCAGCAGGCCCTGGACTATGCCGAGATCCAGGACATACCCTTTGTTTTCAGCACCAATGGCGACAGCTTCCTGATGCACGACCGTACCGGCACAAGCAAGAAGACAGAACAGGAGCTTGCGCTGGATGCGTTCCCGTCTCCGGAAGAGCTGTGGAAGAAATACTGCGCCTGGAAAGGCTTGTCCGCCGCGGAAGAGAGTATTGTCTCCCAGGACTACTTCGTGGATCCAAGCGGCAAGGCCCCCCGCTATTACCAGCTTACAGCTATCAACCGCACCATCGAAGCCATAGCCAAGGGCCAGAACCGGATTCTCCTGGTCATGGCAACCGGCACAGGGAAAACTTACGCTGCTTTCCAGATCATCTGGCGTCTGTGGAAGGCCCGCAGGAAAAAGCGCATCCTCTTCCTGGCTGACCGGAACATACTTGTTGACCAGGCGCGAATTAACGATTTCAAGCCGTTCGGTTCGGCCATGACCAAGATCACCAACCGGCAGGCCAACAAGTCCTACGAAATATATTTATCCCTGTACCAGGCCGTAACAGGTACAGAGGACATGCAGAACATATACAAGCAGTTCTCCGCCGACTTCTTTGACCTGATCGTCGTTGACGAGTGTCATCGTGGCAGTGCTGCTGCCGACTCGGCCTGGCGGGAAATACTGGAATATTTCTCCGGTGCTACCCAGATCGGCCTTACCGCCACCCCGAAGGAAACAACCGACGTGTCCAACATAGATTACTTCGGCGAACCAATATTCACTTATTCCCTCAAGCAGGGCATTGATGACGGCTTCCTGGCGCCCTACAGGGTTATCCGTATTGACATAGACAAGGATCTCCAGGGTTACCGACCTGAAAAGGGCAAGCTCGACAAGCACGGCAATGTGATAGAAGACCGGATATTCAACCAGCGTGACTTTGACCGCAGCATGGTGCTGGAGAAACGCACTGAACTGGTGGCTGAGCAGGTCGTGGAATACCTCTGGAAGACCGACAACATGGCCAAGACCATTGTGTTCTGCCAGGACATCGACCATGCGGAGCGGATGCGCCAAGCAATTGTTAATGCCAACGCCCCCACATTCATTGCCGCCCGACCTAAATATGTCATGAAGATTACCGGTGATGACAATATCGGCAAGGCCGAGCTGGATAACTTCATTGACCCGGAAAGCCCGTATCCTGTCGTAGTAACAACCTCGAAGCTGCTTTCCACCGGCGTTGACGCCCAGACCTGCAAGCTCATCGTACTCGACCAGACAATCAACAGCATGACCGAGTTCAAGCAGATCATTGGCCGCGGCACCCGCATCCTTGAAGAATACGGCAAACACTTCTTTACCATAATGGATTTCAGGAAGGCCACGGAGCTGTTTGCCGATCCGGATTTCGACGGTCCGCCGGTCCAGATTTACGAGCCCGGCCCAGACGAGCCGCCAGTGCCACCTGATCCGCCGCAGGATCCACCTCCTGAAGATCCCCCAGGAGGTCCAGGAGGCGACCCGCCGCCAGGAGGAGATCCGCCCGGCGGTAAACGAGTAAAATTTGTTGTTGATGACGTGCCCGCCAATGTCATGGCTGTGCGTGAACAGTATTATGACAAGGACGGGAAGCTCATTACTGAGTCCATAAGGGATTACACCCGCAAAAAGGTTGCCGAGGAATTCTCAACACTGGACAGCTTCCTCCAAAGCTGGACAAAGGCAGAACAGAAGCAGGCCATCATTGCTGAACTTGAGAAACAGGGAATCCTGTTTGACGCCCTGCAGACTGAAGTTGGCAAGAATATCGACCCGTTTGACCTTATTTGCCACGTTGTATTCGACCAGCCGGCCCTGACACGCCGTGAGCGGGCAGACAACGTCCGTAAACGCAATTACTTTACGAAATACGGGGACAAAGCACGGTCAGTCCTGAACGCCCTTCTGGATAAGTATGCCGACGAAGGCATCGAGCATATAGAGAGCCTCAATGTCCTTAACGTCCAGCCGTTGAATCAGTTTGGAACACCGGTCGAGATAATAAAGGCATTCGGCGGCAAGGCCGCATACCTGAAAGCCATAACCGAATTGGAGTCAGCTCTGTATTCGGTGGCATAGTGTAACGCGTAGTACTTTTGCAGGAGACATTGGAATATGACGATAAGTACAGTAATCAAGTCCATACAGGACATAATGCGCAAGGACGTTGGCGTCGATGGCGATGCCCAGCGCATGAGCCAGCTTGTCTGGATGCTCTTCTTGAAGATCTTCGATGACCGTGAACGTGAATGCGAACTGCTGGACGACAAGTACAAGTCGCCTCTGCCTGCAAAACTGCGCTGGCGCAGCTGGGCAGCAGATCCTGAAGGCATCACCGGTGACGAACTGCTGGAATTCGTCAACAACAACCTGTTCAAGACCCTAAAGGGGTTGCAGTACAATGCCGTTGATAATCCCCGCGGCTTTGTCATCCGCCAGGTATTCGAGGATGCCTATAACTATATGAAATCCGGCACCCTGATGCGCCAGGTCGTTAACGAGATAAACCAGATCGACTTCAACTCCTCTGATGACAGGCACCTGCTGGGCGACCTTTACGAACAGATACTGCGCGACCTCCAGAGTGCTGGTAATGCCGGTGAGTACTACACGCCCCGCGCCGTGACACAGTTCATGGTTGAAATGGTGAACCCCACGCTGGGCGAGAAGGTCCTTGATCCTGCTTGCGGCACCGGCGGCTTCCTCGCCTGTGCCATCGAGCATATCCGGAAGAACGACGTGAAAACGCCCGCCCAAGAGAAGCAGCTGCAGAAGTGCATTTACGGCGTCGACAAGAAACCATTGCCGCACCTGCTCTGTACCACCAATATGCTACTGCATGGACTGGAAGTGCCGTCCCAGATTGTCCACGACAATACCCTGGCCAGACCACTGCGCGACTACGGCCCCAAGGACCGGGTTGATGTCATCGTCACAAATCCCCCATTCGGCGGGATGGAAGAGGACGGCATTGAAAACTATTTCCCCGCAAACATCCGCACCAAGGAAACCGCTGACCTGTTCCTGGTGCTCATCACCCACCTGCTCAAGCCCACAGGCCGGTGCGCGCTGGTCCTGCCTGACGGCACACTGTTCGGCGAGGGCGTGAAGACCAGGATAAAGGAAAAGCTGCTTGAGGAATGCAACCTCCACACCATTGTCCGCCTGCCGAACGGGGTTTTTGCCCCATACACAGGCATCAAGACCAACCTGCTGTTCTTCGAGAAGGGCACGCCCACAAAAGAAATCTGGTACTACGAACACCCGTACCCGGAAGGTGTAAAGTCCTACAACAAGACCAAGCCCATCCGGATAGAGGAATTCGATGCCGAGAAAAAGTGGTGGAAGAAGCGTAAGGAGGGTCCGCTGGCGTGGAAGGTGTCCATTGAAGACATTAAAGCCGGCGGCTATAACCTGGACATTAAGAACCCGAACGCTGAAGCAGCCAGCCACGGCGACCCGGAAGAACTACTGCCTGTATACCTCAAGCTGATGAAGGAAATATCATCAGCCCGGAACGCCCTCAAGGCTGAGTTTGAATCCGCTCTGGGGAAAGGCAAATGAAACCCGACCTCTTCCTGCAGAACTTTGAACAGCTCGCCAACGCCCCCAACGGCATCCAGAAGCTCCGTGAACTTATCCTCCAGCTCGCCGTTCAGGGTAAGCTGGTAGAACAGGACCCAAAGGATGAGCCAGCTGCGGTATTGCTGAAAAAGATTGAAGCTGAAACACAGAAATCCATCTCACCTGTTGACCTGGATGCTGTTATGTACGATTTACCTTCTGGCTGGCAGTGGGTTAGGTTGGGAAACATTGCGCAGCACAATGCCGGCAAAACTCTCGATAAAGGGCGAAACAAAGGCGTTCTACGGGACTATATTACGACATCAAATCTTTATTGGGGATTTTTCCTGCTAGATGATATTAGGCAGATGCCTATTGAGGATTCAGAGTTGGATAAGTGTACAGCGCAAAAGGGTGATCTGCTGGTATGCGAAGGTGGTGAGGCTGGACGGGCCGCAGTGTGGGAGTCAAATGACACCATATGCTTCCAGAATCATATCCATAGGGTCAGGTTCTTTGGCGGCATTAATGCTTACTATGCTTTCCGACTGTTCGAAAAAATGTTTCATACGGGAGAAATTAATCGATATCGGAAAGGTGTTGCTATTACCAGCATATCCGGAAAAGCACTGGCATCCATCATCTTCCCTCTTCCCCCTCTTGCCGAACAGAAGCGTATTGTGGCCAGGGTCGAGCAGTTAATGGCCCGGTGTGATGAACTGGAGGCACTGCAGAAGAAGCGGGGCGAAGCCAGGATAACTCTGACCAAGTCCTGCCTGAACCAGTTGACTTTACCCGAACAGTCTGCGCCGCGATCTGCCTGGCGCAGGGTCGCCGACAACTTTGACCTGCTTATCGACACCCCGGAATCCGTCTCCGAACTCCGCAAAACCATCCTCCAGCTTGCGGTACAGGGCAAGCTTGTCGAACAGGACCCCGAAGATGAGCCGGCGGAGGTGCTGCTTGAAAAAATATCCGGAGAGAAACAGCGATTATTAAAAGAAGGAAAGATAAGGAAAATCGAGCAACAACCTTTAATTCTTGATGACGAGACCCCGTTTGCTTTACCAAAATGCTGGGAATGGGTAAGGCTGGGTGAAACAACTATAAATGTAGAATATGGGACATCTCACAAGGCCTCACCCATGCGTATCGGCATACCTGTTCTTAGAATGAATAACATTCAAGACGGGCAAGTTGTTCTTGATAACTTAAAGTACGTGCCGAAGAACATTGAAGAACTGCCTAAGCTTTTCTTGGAAAATGGTGATATACTCTTTAACAGAACAAACAGCGCCGAACTTGTTGGTAAGGCAGGTGTCTTCAAGGGTCCGGGTAATGCTTTTACTTTTGCATCATACCTAATTAGGGTTGCGTTATTTGAGGACCTACTTATTAGCGATTATGTAAACTTGGTAATAAATTCATCCTATTTTCGAACAACACAGATAATACCCGAACTCACACAACAGTGTGGCCAGGCTAATTTCAATGGAACAAAGCTGAAGAACTCTCTGGTACCCCTCCCGCCTCTCGCCGAACAGAAGCGCATTGTCGCCAAGGTTGATCTGCTGATGAAACTGTGTGACGCATTGGAGTCGAAGCTGGCCCAGTCCCAGGCCGATGCCGACAAACTCCTGTCCGCCATCGTCCACAGCCTGACGGAGGCGGCGGCATGACAACAGAACAGAAAACACAGACAGGTGATTTAACCCGCAGGTGGCTCGGTAAATGGTGGCTGCCAGGACAGCCGGATAAGCCGATTCACGGAGAACTTCGGGTAGATAATTCTCTCAAGCTCACTTTGACTCTTCAAGGAATCTTGGTTCAGGCGTCAGCAAATGCAAAGTTCTCACTGGCACCGATTATACTGGGAGAGAGTATTACGGGAGATATCATGACTCTTGAGAACTGCCTTGAAACAGGGGGTCAAACGGCCAACAAAGATGTGTTGTCCGAGAGTCAGGTCCTGACAGTAAGGTTTGCCTTGATGGGGCGACATTATCCAACTGCGGAGGAAGTCGGAGAGAACCGACTGGATGTAAAACTGACAACCCTTCAGGAATTTATAAACAAACGGGAAATACGGTTTCGGGAAGGCACCAAGAAGGGAGACACTATCGTCGAGCACGACCTTCCAGATGATATTCTTGTGTCCTCCAGTCAGGATCCGTTCAGGATGACCTTCAACGCACTATTCGCTCCTGGTGCGTTTTCGGTATCGCTGCAACAGACCACGAAGGCAGTTTTCAGCAAGGCTTCCCGTATATCTTTAAGGGAGCACAGTAGGCTGATTCAAAGCCTTACCGATTTCCTGGCATTCGTATCTCAAATGAAAACCACTGTTACTAATGCGTGTTATACAATCCCACGCACCGATACGAATGACTTTGGAAAGGAAATAGCGATCCTGTCATCAGATTATAATCCGTTTGCAGAATCCAAAGCGAAGGCATACAAGATGCTATTTACCCTGCCTGACATCGGACCCGAACGGTTCACAGGGATATGGGACAGATGGTGTACTCTTGAAAAAGATTTTCGACCTGTCTTGCATTACTACCTTCACGAGGTTACGGAACATACTCCCTACGTTTTCACTAGCATTCTGAATTTAAGTCGAGCATTGGAGGTTTATCACCGGCAATCGACAGGACAAAAGAACAGGAAGAATTCAGACAGGGTTAAAGATGTCTGGGAAAAACAACCCGCATGCATCAAGGCTATCCTTGGCGAAAAGGACTCATTTGCCAGCCAAACGGTGGAGGCAAGAGACCACCATACACATTACGATAAACCGTATGATCAGGATCTGGAATCTGAAGTCATCCTGTGCGGGAAACTGAAGGTGCTTCTTACCTCGATACTTCTTGGTGAACTTGGGTTTTCACACAATGAAGTCGAGAAGATCGCACAGACCAAGGCACGCCACTTCCTTTTGCCGACGGTGGTGAAATAGTTCACGGGATAACGAAGAGGGTGAATCTACGCAGGCTTACAGGATCGTAAAAGCATGAACCTTGATCTCGACAATCAGAATACCTGGGTTTCAGCATTACAAGAGTTAATTTACGCTCCAGCTTTGTGGGCCACGATTGAAGAACGGTTAAAGCCTGACGATGGGGTCGAGTTCCTCTCCCAGTTAACCTGCCGGGCCGAATGCCTGAAAGATGATGTAGCGAAGTATCTTCGTGAATCAGGAATGACGATACTACTGGCTGAATATAAGAACGTTGTAGGCTATCACGGCTGCCGGCCAAACAAAGAATCTACATATCGCACTACCGGGATATTGCCATCAGACATCAGGGCTACGATTGACTATGCCAGGCAACTGTTTAACGGCATAGAAGGGTTTGACAAGGCCATTCGGGATATAGGCCATGACTACTTGAATCACAATGAAGGGAAGATCGGACTTCTCATGTCGGCCAAGGCTGCAATGAATTCCAGAAATGATTATACAGGAGGTAGTGAGCTTATTAGAGCTATTGCTAACCGGTTAGGGGCGGAAGCAAAGCGAAGATACGTTATTACAGGAAAACCTACACTGATTAAATGCTTTATCCCTATCGAATGGCTCGATACATACACCACCTGTCCTGTGCGTGCAGTATACATTAATGAAGTGATGGCAGCGCTGGTGCGTATGAGGAAATGGCCCGAGGAAGAGACTACTGGCGACGATGCTGGCTATCTACTGACGCGGGCTATACCACCAGAGAACATTCTTGAGTTCATTGATATGACAAATTTTAATAACCAACACAGGTGGACTCAGCTTTAGCAGGTAAAGGACGGGATGTTTAGGGCTCAGGGGCAGCTTCAACCCCTGGCAGCCATCTGATTACAAGGGCAAGATCCCGCTCGACGACACTAAACGCGTTTGCCACCCCGCTCAGGGTGTTAACCCTTTTTTTCAAAACCTCCAATGATTTGGGGGGCGTGTCAACATGTCACACCGCCTTTTTGGGTCAAATCCTAAACAGATGGCCCCCTTTACCCGGCGTCTGTCCCGCATACCGGATAGAAGACGCATCTTGACGTTACCGGTTAAACCAACAGCATGACTTGCCGGACATCATGGTGTACGGGCAGCATTCGTGCTCGACTGGCCATACGTGTTTGATGCTGGCGGTACAACTGGTAGTGCTGGCCATGCCGACGCTGTGTCTGGCCAGGCACGGCGTATTGCGAGATATAAAAGCGTGAGTGCCCGGCTATCCCGAATGTGCAAGCCTGTCTTAACTCGCAGAACATTCAGCCGTGGTTTTCATCTTTTGGTAACCCTTACCTTGATTTTCTCTGACTGCTAAGGTAACAATCTACATTCTCTATACTGGCACGATCACGTAACAATGAAACAGATACGTAAAAAGCCTACACGCAGGAACAGATCTACCAACGGCGAGACCGTATCCGCGGGACGTCTTGAACTGTCAGGGCTGCAAGCCGCCGCAAACCGCCTAGGGGTTCCGTATATACCACCTGACGTTCTCCCCGGAAACTGGACATAGGAGTCTTTAGTGATTTCCTTGCCGGATGCGGAAAGGTATAAGGCAGGGAATGAGCGCAAAACGATACAGCGAAGAGCAGATCATCTATGCATTG
>Ga0172375_10000082_pt1 | contig 133510 bp, 110 predicted proteins | sample LakKiv1m_FD_114537 | JGI IMG/M metagenome (GOLD analysis project Ga0172375, IMG submission 114537) | Freshwater microbial communities from Kabuno Bay, South-Kivu, Congo - kab_092012_11.1m | ecosystem: Environmental > Aquatic > Freshwater > Lake | place: Democratic Republic of the Congo...
CGACTGGCTCACCATAACTAAATGCTCCTTTCCCTTCGGTAACATCAATTATGGCGCAACCGCTCTTATTATGCCTATATGCCTTCCCTCCTTCGGTAACATCTAATGTGGCGCAATTCGTGCAGGAAAACTCCCTGTCCTTTTGCCTGGCTCCATAGCAGGCAGGCAAGAGCCGGGATGAAGAGGATGCCTGTCTCCAGTGTAAGGCCGAACAGCGAGCTGAGCGGCGCAATCTTCTTAACCAGTCCGTAAGCGGCGAAAGAGAATGCAAGGCACAGCGCGATCCACGGGAGGGAGCCTGCGGAAATGGCCATGCAGATCACGCCAGTGGCGGCAAGTCCGATTGGCAGCCACTGCAGGGGGCGAAGGCGTTCATGAAGCAGGAAGACTCCCATAAGCACGCTGATCAGCGGGTTGATAAAGTAGCCGAGGCTTGATTCAACAATGAAGCCGTGATTCACCGCCCACACATATATCAGCCAGTTGATCCCGACCAGCAGGGCTGCCAGCGTGTAGATGCGGATAATCCGCGGCTGAAAAACAGCCGGGAAGAATTCATTCCTCCTGCCGGACAGTATTACGACTATTGCCAGGAAAACAAATGCCCAGATGATCCTGTGGCAGAGAAGCTGGTGGGCAGGCACGTCCTGGAGCTGTTTCCAGTAAACAGGAAAGAACCCCCAACAGGTATAGGCGGCAAGTGCGAACCATATTCCTTTTTTCACACAATCATCTCCAGTGATGCGGCGGGACAGCGTGCATGCCGCAAAATATTGCCGGGCAGATTAACTGCCGCTGTCATAGGCGCAAGAATAAAGTTATGAATAGAAACCCAGGCTTGATAAACAAAAGAGCATTAACAGTTTCTTTACGAATATTTGACAAACTGGAAATTGAATCAGCGCAGACTATATGGCTATATCTGCACATTGTGTGAACCGGAAAAGAAACTGAAGATTGATCAACAGTTGAAAATAAAGGCAGGTTAATATGACTGAACAGGCGGAAGATTACTGTATTTTATCCCACAGCAATATCAAAATGCTCGAAGCGGATGTTAAGAGAATGGTAGGGGAAGGATGGACCCCGCACGGCAGCCTGACCAGCGTTGTGAGCCATGCGCCAAATGCCCTCCCGGTGCTCTGCCAGCCAATGGTGAAGCTAAAGAAGGTCAAAGCCGAAGCACTGTCCGCCCCGGCACCGATGAAACATAAGCACTCGCTCTACAGGAATATGGAGTAGGGGCTGAAGACAGTATTGGGCGATGGGAAGCTTTGTTCTTCCGTTTGACATGCGGGGCAAACCAGAATAAGGTCTCAATAACCGACAGCGACAAAGTTTGACGGGAGGATTGACATGGAAACCATCGAGTTCACTTGCCCTCACTGTAACACAACTCTCGAAATAGAGTCTGAGCATGCGGGAAAGACTTTCGAGTGTCCCTCCTGTAAGAATGCTATTTCGGCACCTTCTAAAAAAGTAGTTGCCGTTCCAAAGAGACAGATTACCATGAGGCCGCCTTCAGCCGCGACCAAGCCGTGTCCCTTCTGCGGTGAGGAGATCCTCAACGTAGCGGTGAAATGCAAACATTGCGGGACCGACCTGGGGGCAGCCGTGGCTCCTCCTCCCCGGAGCAGGCCGCCGGTGCAGATAACATCAGCTTGTGCGGTGTGGAGCCTAATCCTCGGTATCCTCGGTATAGGAATACCTGCAATAGTTTGCGGCCACATTGCCAGGTCGCGCATACAGAGTTCCGGCGGTACGATGACGGGATCAGGAATGGCGCTGGCCGGCCTTATACTTGGTTACCTGTCACTCGCTTTAGTTGTGTTATTCTTCCTTGTCGGTGGGTGCGCCGCAATTACGATTCCTTCATTCGTAAGTGCGCGCAATACTGCCCAGAAGACAGCGTGCATAAACAACCTGCGTATCATTGATAACTCCAAAGATCAGGCAGCCCTTGCTAACAAATGGTCCGAGGGGCAGGAGCCTGAGATAGACAAGGTAAATCAATATATAAGGGGTCTGACTACGCCAACATGCCCGGCCGGCGGCGTTTACACCTACAATGTTATTGGCAAGAATCCTGTGTGCAGTATTCCGGATCATGTGCTGCCATCATATTGAGGCCTGCAGCGGCGCCCATATTGACCGGTTAAGACTTGTGTGCCAGCCGGATGCGCCGGCGACTTGGCGGACGAGCATTCCTCTATTCCGGCCCCTGGTCACTGGCATCTGTCTTCTGACTGACGTCTTCTTCTTTCTTTACGATCCTTGAGATCCAGTTTGATAGGGCCTTGCCGTTTTTGAGGGTCTCTTCGGGGATTGTGACCTTGTCCCTGGAGGAGAGGTAGGTGGCGTACTTGATCTGCGCCTCGCTGGGCTCACCGTTGGCGCTCCTGACGGGGGGAGATGCATAGCCCATCTTGTTGTGCACAGCCTTGCAGAACCGCTGCCATGTCTCCTTGTTCTCAACAACCTGGTCGAGGATTTCTTCCATCTTGCTGGTGAGTTCGTAGTCAATGACCCACGGATGCTGTTTCAGCAGGTAATCAATGAGTGTTTCCCCGGCAGGCAATGGGACGACTTTTCCTTTTTCAACTCCCACGTATCCGCGGTCAGTGATGTTCTTTGTGATGGACGCGTAGGTGGACGGGCGCCCGATGCCCAGCCGTTCGAGTTCTTTTACCAGCGAGCCCAGGGTGAACCGGCCGGGCGGCTTGGTTTTCTTCTCGTCAAGGGTTTCCCTGGTCTTCGGCACGCGCTCGCCGACAGTGACTGGAGGAAGGACCTGCACCTTGTCCTCATCCGCCTTGTCGCCCTTGCGCTCTTTCTCCTCGTCGACCTCGGCATAGACCTTGAGGAACCCGTCGAATTTGAGGATCCGGCCGCTGGCCTTGAACTTTTCGCCGGCAACATCGAACAGCAGCATTGTGGCGTCGTAGCGCGCCGGCGCCATCTGGCTCGCAATGGCCCGCCTGTATACGAGGTCATAGAGCCTGGCATGGTCGGTGGAGAGCTGTTCGCCTTCGATGAGTGCTGGAATTTCTGAAGCGGGATGCATGTGAGTCGGCCTGATGCCTTCGTGCGCCTCGGCCTGGGAGTTCTTAGACTTGAACTGGTTGGGTTTTGGCGGGACATATTCGGGCCCGAAAGTCTTTTCCGTAAACTGGCGGATCTGGGCGACAAACGCTTCATCCATCCTGACGGAATCGGTACGGTGATATGTCGTCAGTCCGTGATCGAAGAGGGCCTGTGCGAGTTTCATCGTCTGTTCAGGGGTGAACTTCAGGCGGGCCGCGGCTGCGGCCTGCAGGTCAACTGTCGTGAACGGCGGTTTCGGGGATTGTTTTGTTTCTTTCTGGTCAACCTTCTCGGTCAAGGCATGGGTTTCGTTCCTGATGGCGTCGATGATTGCCTGGGCTGCCGGTTTGTCCTCGAACTTGCCCTTGACGTGTGTTGCCAGGAACGTGGTGCCGTCCTTTTCCAGCTGGATGTTAAGTATCCAGTAAAGGGAGTTCTTGAACGCCCTGATTTCGCGTTCGCGGTCCACCACGAGCCGGACCGCCGGGGACTGCACCCGTCCGACGCTGAATACCTTGCGGAGGCGCCTGCTGGCCATTGGTGAAAGGATGTAGCCCACGAGGCGGTCGCCGATCCTGCGCCCGAGAAACGCGTGGTAGAGGCCCTCGTTGGTTTTCTCAAACGGGACCGCCTTTGAAAGGGATTCTTTGAGTCCTTTCTCGGTGACCTCGTAGATTTCCATGCGGAGGCATTCCTTTGCGACGGACTTGATTTCCTCGAATATGTGGCGGCTGATCGCGTAGCCTTCGCGGTCGGGGTCACCGGCCAGCATTACGGTTTCGCCTTTGGCCGCGGCCCGCAGCTGGTCCGGCAGGTGAGCCTTCTTTTCGTGGAGGATGAAGGTCGGCTCATAGGTTTTGAGGTCCACCCCGAATGCAGAATTGGGCAGGTCCTTGAAGTGGCCGACCGTGGACAGAGTCTTCACCTTGAGGATCGACTGGATCTTTTTTGCCTTTGTAGGCGATTCAACAATAATGAGCATAGACCGGGATGCCTTTCAACAGTCACAGATTCCATACTCCGGGGCAGCAAGACAAGAGGAAAAACAAGGGTGGGCGGACAATGGATAAGCGGCGCATCAGGCGCCAGCCTGGAATTCGGAATCGGGTTTATCTTCCTTTCACCACCATGGTTCAGCTATCTCCTGCGCAGGAAGCGTTTTGATTTCCTCTTTTGATGCGGGCTTCATGTCCGGCACGGCGCCGCATTGCGGCAAAACCCGGAAAAGAACGTCTTGCGCGTCGGAAAGTTCGCTTGTCCCGCCCCGAAGCCACTCACCGTCCTTGTATTGATTGCCTATGCTGAACTGGTAGTTCACAATCGTTCGATTGCTGCCCACCGGAAACTCCGTGTAACATACCCAGTATTTCTTTTTCGGGTCGACGCTCACTGAGGGGAAGACGAACGGCATCATGCCGCCGTGCGGGACTGGACAATTCTTTTCCACCAGTATCCAGCAGCGTCCCAGGATGAAGCGGCCCGGCTTTCCGTTGTCGTCAGCACACAGGTCGGCTTTGATCCACCCGGTGTCGGCATTGACTGGGTATGTGGCAAGTTCAATAACCTTGATCGTGTCGCACTTCGGAACAAAACTCTGGGCAAAAGAACCCGTGGTAGCTGATTCGCCCTTCTCGTTCGAAACTGCCACTTTCGCCTTGGCCCGCCATTCGTTCATCGCGCCTGTCCAATTTGACTGATCTGCTGATTTTGAGGCAAACACGTAGCAGGAGGTCGGGATGCGGGCGGGATCGGCAAGGATTTTCTGGATGATATCCCGTACCCTTATCTGGATTTCGGGGTCATCTGAGTCCAGGAATGACTTGAGGAAGTCGATAGCTGACCTGGGGCACTTTGATAATTCAGCCTCTGCGGCGGTGCGCGACTTGTGGTCGCCGGCGCCCATCTGTTTCACCAGTACGGCAAGCCGGTTGGTATCTGCTGTCGCAGTGCTGTCGGAGCTGCCTGTGTCGCTGCTTTCTGCAAATCCATGCACGGCCAGGGCCAATGTTATCACTGCCGCACAAATCTCAAGCTTCATATCCCACCGTGAATGTATCCGGGTTTTTCCTGTAATGGTGCCTGGGGAGGGAGTCGAACCCTCATGATATTGCTATCGAGGGATTTTAAGTCCCTTGTGTCTGCCATTCCACCACCCAGGCCCGCGCGCACTGCTGCTTCATTCTGACCAATGCCTGATCTTTCGCCGTGTCCGCAGCATAAAAACACGGAAAGTGCATTTAATCAAGCGTGGAAAGCATTCCATGTCCTGATCTCGTGGCCTTTGGCCTTTCGCCTTAGGGAAGTCTGTTCAGCCCGTGTAACCTGGCTATTCTTTCGCTGAATGAATTTGCGTTTTGGGGATGAAATTGTTTAAAATTACGGAGCTTTATACGTCTGTATTTGGGTTCATGCTTTCGCAATGGAGGACGGCTATGAATTGGTATTATTCCCATAACGACGAGAAGGTGGGGCCCCTGGATCTCGATGCCCTGAAAGGCCTCGTAGCCAGCGGAGCACTCACGATGGACAGCATGGTTTCGAATGAGACCATGGGCGAGCAATGGTGCCGGGTGGGCGATGTGCCGGAGCTTGCAGGCCCCAAGCCCGTCCATGAAGTCACTGAGAAGGACAGGGAGTTCGCCCGGCAGCTGGCAGAGCAGATCCGGCTGGAGGCGGCGGAGAAGAAGGTCGCGCTGTTCCGCGGTATCATGGCGGCGGTTGTCGTTGCGCTGGTTATTGCTGGAGTCGCCGTTTTTGCCGGGAACAAGCCCAAGCGTGATCTGGGAATATCGTCCTCGTGTCCGATTGGGACCCTGTCCGCCCTGGACGCCAGGCTGATTACCCGGTACCAGATGGAAAAGGAAACGATCACGGAGTGTGCCGAGATTAAAAAGCCGGCCGCAGTGATCTTCCGCTACAGCAATCCGAAATGCCCCAGGGGTGATAACGTCAGCGCAAGGGGGACGATAACGGCCCTGGTAGACGGCAAGGGGAACCTGCAGGCGCTTCTCTGCGCATTTCCTTCGCCCGGGCAGCATGGCTTCCTGCTGGTCAACAGGTCGATCGTGAGTATTTTCGCGAATGAATTGTGGGAGATGTACGGCGGTTCCGATGATGTCGTCTTCCAGTCCAGCACCAACGTGTTGTCGGGCCTGGGGGATTCCTGCGGGCTTGTGAGCCTGCCTCCGGACGGTGTCTCAAGGACGCTTGATAAGAAACGCATGCGGTGTATCTGGACCGAGTATGGAATAAATACGGTCAGCACCATGGTGCATTTTGAGAAGAAGTGACTGCGGGCGGGAAGACCGGCAACGGTCACGCTGCCCCTGGCCATCCAGCGCCGGGCTGTGGAGATCCTGCCGCCACAGCCCGCATGCTGGTTCCTATTGCGGTTGTTCCGGTTTTGCTTTCCCTGCGCTCTTCATGGCAAACGCTAGCATGACTATGCCAAAGGCCAGAAGGAAGAGGCCCCAGTACAGGTTGATGTTGATATCAAGGGAACGTTTATAAATCTCGGTGTTTGCTTTTGTCATGAGCCCGTATCCGGCAAGCAGGATGCCGACAAGCGAGAACATGAGCCCTATTGGAATTCTAAGATCCAGACCCATAATTTAACCCTCCTTTAATTTTCCGTTTTAGAAGAATATTACGTTAAGAATAACACAGGCAATCAGGAGAATTACTCCCAGGAATGCCGGGCGCAGGTACCAGACCACGCCTGTATCCGTCAGCCGCGGCGTCATTGAGTAAACAAGCCCCTTGAGCTGCTCGTTTGTCTTCTTCTGCGCCGTTGCAAGCGAGATGCCCATCGTAAGCACGAAGCACGCTATGAACGCGAAACTGGCCAGCCAGAAGTTCTGCGCCATCGTGGAAGGGAAGTCATAAAGATGCAATCCCAGCCAGCCGCCCTTGCCCTCGGCGAGTGTCATTCCATGTACAAGGGCTGATGTTGAAATACCGCCGAGCAGCCCGATGAACGCGCCGGTACCCGTTGTGCGCGCCCAGAACATGCCGAGCAGGAACGTCGCGAACAGCGGGGCGTTCACGAACCCGAACACCAGCTGGATAATGTCCATGGCGTTGTTGTACATGCTTGCGAAATACGCGCAGGCTATGCTCAGCAGGATACCCACGACTGTGATGAAGCGTCCCATCCACATGTAGTGCGCGTCGCTCTTATCCTTTGCCATGTATGCCTGGTAGAGGTCGTAGGTCCAGACCGTGTTGAAGGCGGTCACGTTGCCGGCCATGCCGGACATGAAGGAGGCCAGCAGGGCAGTCAGGGCCAGTCCAAGCAGTCCCATGGGGCAGTAGCGTTTTACAAGTGAGAGGATAACGCCGTCGTAGTCATTTGCAACCGCGTCCTGGATGCGCGCCGGCAGCTGCGCGGCGTCGACCGGATTCTGTACAAGTTCAGCGACCTTTGCGCTGTTGAATCCCACTGCGCCGGCCTTGGCCAGTTTTTCAACCACGGCTTTCAATGCCTTGGCGTCTGCAGGGGGATTGGCTGCTTCCTGCTGGACGATTGCGGTGAGCGCGGGATATTTCGAGTCATCAATCTGCGCCTGTGGCAGGCGGTAGTCCTTGCCCGGAATGGACATGAGCGCAACTGCGATCATGCCGGGGACGATTACCAGGATTGGGAAGAGCATTTTCGGGACTGCGGCAACCAGGGGAGTGTTGCGTGCGGCATTCATGTTCCTGGCCGCCATTGCGCGCTGGACGACGAGGAAGTTTGTGCACCAGTAACCGAATGACAGGACGAAGCCCAGGCCGAAGACCATGGCGAACCAGTCAACTCCCATGGGGTTATTGGCGGGCCCGGCCAGGAGCGGCTGCCAGGCGCTGGTCCACGCGTTGGATCCGAAACTCTTTGACGCCTCGTCAGCGAGGTTCAGCGCCGCGGGGTGGGTGGCCACCTGGGTCAGCTGTTCCTTGACGCTGCTCCAGCCGCCGGCATCCTTGAGGCCGAGGTAGACGACCGGGGCGAAGCCGAGCACTATCATGAAGAACTGGAGGACCTCGGTGTAGATGGCGGAGGTAAGGCCGCCCTTGAGGACGTAAATGAGGACAACCGCCGAGCAGACCCACAGGGCGATGTGGTAGTTCCAGCCGAGCAGCTGGTTCAGGAGTTTCGCCAGGGCGTTCATTGAAATGCCAGAGGCAAACACTGTCATCACTGCAAATGAGACGGAGTTGAGGCATCGAACGCGTTCATCGAACCGGAGTTTGAGGTATTCCGGGACGGAACGGGCCTTGGAGCCGTAATAGAAGGGCATCATGAATACGGCGAGGAAGACCATGGCGGGTATGGCGCCGACCCAGTAGAAATGGCTGGTGGCGATACCGTACTTGGCTCCGCTGGCGGCCATGCCGACCAGCTCCAGGGCGCCGAGATTTGCGGAGATGAATGCAAGGCCCGTTATCCACGTGGGGATTGACTGGCCCGACTGGAAGAAGTCCTTGCTTGTCTTCATGTAGCGGCGGAGTGTCCAGCCGATACCGAGGACGAAAAGCACGTAGATGATCATTATAGCGTAATCGAGGTTACCCAGTTGGACTTGTACGTTCAGCAGCATAGTTGCTCCTTTCATGGATTACGTTGCAATTTGCAGACATTAAACAACTGCATGTTATAACTCAACATTAAATCCTGCAGTTCTTGCATGCCGGCGGGTACCGGATTGTCAGCGTAATCAATCGTTAAAGATTTGACAAAATATCGATGTACGGGTAATACTGCGCAAAATGATTAGCAGACGAACAGACATGCCCCAGTCGGTCATTCACCGTTTAACCAGGTACCTGGCCCATTTGCAGACGCTTTGCGCCCAGGGAATCAAGTGGATTTCGTCGCAGGAGATAGCGGATAACCTCGGGCTTACCAGTTCCACGGTCAGGCAGGACCTGTCCCACCTTGATTTTTCGGGGGTATCGAAACGCGGCTACGAGACCTGCGGCCTTGAGAAGGTTCTTGCAGAGGTTCTGGGGGCGGACACGAAGTGGAAGATGGTTGTTGTCGGGGCAGGGAACCTTGGCAAGGCGCTGGCGCTCCACGAGGAATTTTCCCGTAGAGGATTCAACATTGTCGCCGTATTTGATGCCGACCCGAAAAAGATAGGAAAGAAAGTCGGGAACCTCACGGTGCTGAGCCAGCGGGAGATTCCCGCTGTCGTTTCTTCGAAAAAGGTGGATATTGGAATTATCGCAGTTCCTGCGTCCGCGGCACAGGGCGTTGCAGACGTTCTCATAATGGCAGGGGTAAAGGGCCTACTTAACTTGGCGCTTGCCCACATTGTTGCCCCGAGGCGGGTGCCTGTAATCGACTCCCGAGTCGTGGCAAGCCTCCTGGAGCTGTCCCATACGATCAAGTTCGGCCGGTAGGCCGGTTTCCCGCAAAATCCCGTTTCAGGCCCGGATTTACTGCATAATTAAGCGTTAAATATTTAACGTTAAATCCTTGACGCTATATTGCGCGTGTTGTATTCTCGCCCGCATCATTGGGAAGAAAGCAGGCCGGCCTGCTTCATTTTTTTTAACCGGAAAAGTGTGCGTTGCAAATAAAAGCATGCAAGGAGTGTCATGGCCGATAAGAAATGCTGCTGTGGATCTGATCTGAAGGAAGCCGGGCTTCTTGAACGGCTGGATGATGTGCTCGCGGAAAACAGGAAGAAACCGGGGGCGCTCATACCGGTGCTGCAGGCGGCCCAGAACATGTTCGGGTACCTGCCTGAAGCGGCCTTGAAGAAGATAAGCCTTGGGCTCGATAAATCGTTCAGCGAAGTTGCCGGTGTTGTCAGTTTCTACTCTTTCTTTTCCACGGTACCGCGCGGCCAGCACCTTGTGAGGGTGTGCCTGGGCACGGCGTGTTACGTCAGGGGCGGCAAGCAGGTTCTTGATGCAATCAGGAAAAAGCTGGGAATCGATGTCGGTGAGACCACCAGCGACAGGATGTTTTCGCTTGAAATCGCCCGGTGTTTCGGGGCATGCGGCCTGGCCCCGGCAATAATGATCGATGAAGATGTCCACCAGCGCGTCAAGCCGGCGAGGGTGGGCGAGATCCTTGACAAGTACCGAACAACCGGCAAAAAGAAATCTTCGGCAAGGAAAGGGCGTTCAAAATGATCAAGGCGATGAGAATCATGAGCCCTGAAGACCTTGTGTCTTTAAGGGAGAGTGTGAAACCCGGCGTTGACAGGCACACGGCTGTCGGAGCGTTTAATGACCGCCGTTATGTCCTGTTGTGCACTGGGGGCGGATGCATTGCGTCTGGGGCGCTGGATTTGAAGTCGGCGCTCGACAGGGAGATCCGGAAGGCCGGGCTGGCATCCAAGGTCACAATATTCGAGACCGGCTGCCTTGGCCCCTGTGCCGTGGGCCCGGTGATTGTTGTCTATCCCGACGGGGTGTTTTACCAGAACCTGAAGCCGGCTGACGCGGCGCAGATTGTAAAGGACCACTTTAAGAAGGGAAAGATTGTTGAGCGGCTTGTTCACAAGAGTGCCATAAGCGGTGCGCCCGTGCCGGCCATGCGCGAAATAGAATTTCTTGCCAGGCAGACCAAGATTGTCCTGCGCAACTGCGGCATCATCGATCCGCTGAACATAGAGGAGTATATCGCCAGGGACGGCTATGCCGCCCTGGCCAAGGTCCTTTCCGGGATGGCGCCTGACCAGGTGATCGACGCTGTAAAGAAGTCGGGAATCCGCGGCCGCGGCGGCGCGGGATTTCCCACGTGGCTCAAGTGGAGCCTCACCAGGAAGGCTGCCGGCGCCGAGAAATACGTTTTGTGCAACGCGGATGAAGGCGACCCGGGTGCGTTCATGGACCGCAGCGTCCTCGAAGGCGACCCGCACAGCGTCATCGAGGCCATGGCCATTGCGGCATATGCCATCGGGGCCCAGCACGGATTTGTCTACGTGCGCGCTGAGTATCCGCTGGCTGTCGAACGGCTCGGCAGGGCGATAAATGATGCCAGGCAGCGGGGCCTGCTCGGGAAGAACATTCTAGGCAGGGGATTTGATTTCGATCTCGAGATCAGGATGGGGTCCGGCGCGTTCGTATGCGGTGAAGAGACGGCGCTTATGACTTCAATAGAAGGTAACCGCGGCGAACCGCGTCCGCGTCCGCCGTTCCCCGCCAACAAGGGACTCTGGGGCAAGCCGAGCGTGCTCAACAACGTCGAAACCTATGCGGCCATACCGGCCATCATCATGAATGGCCCGGAATGGTATGCGTCGTACGGCACCGAGAAGAGCAAGGGCACCAAGGTGTTCGCCCTTGCCGGCGCGGTGAATAATACCGGGCTGGTTGAGATCCCGATCGGAACTCCGCTCGGCGAAATAATCTATGACATTGGCGGGGGTATCCCGGATGGAAAGAAGTTCAAGGCGGCCCAGATCGGCGGCCCGTCGGGCGGATGCATTCCACGGCAGAACCTCAATGTGCCTGTTGACTACGAATCTCTTATTGAGCTTGGCGCCATAATGGGGTCAGGCGGGCTGATCGTAATGGACGAAGACACCTGCATGGTGGATGTTGCGAGGTATTTCCTGGATTTTGTTCAGGATGAATCCTGCGGCAAGTGTGTTCCCTGCCGCGTTGGAACCAAGCGCATGCTTGAGATACTTGACCGTATCTGCGAGGGCAAGGGCGAAGACGGCGATATCGAGAGGCTCATAACGATTGGCGAGCAGATCAAGGACACGGCGCTCTGCGGACTCGGGCAGACCGCGCCGAATCCGGTCCTTTCTACTATAAGGCATTTCAGGGATGAGTACGTGGCCCATATCCGTGACAAGCGCTGTCCGGCGGGAGTGTGTCCCGCGCTGGTCAAGGCGCCCTGTTCAAACGCCTGTCCGGCGGGCGTGAACGTGCCGGGGTTTGTTTCCCTTGTCGGCGAGAAGAGGTATGCTGACGCGCTCAAGCTGCACAGGGAGCGGAATCCCTTTGCGGCGGTATGCGCGTCAGTGTGTTTCCACACATGTGAGAACAAGTGCAGGCGCTCCAAGCTGGACAAGCCGCTGGCCATCAGGGGCATCAAACGGTTTATGGTTGAAAAGGAAACCAGTCCTGTCGTGCCCGAGGTCAGGGTGAACGCTGTTAACGCGAAGCGCAGGATTGCGATCATAGGTGCAGGCCCGTCCGGGCTTGCGTGCGCGTATTTCCTTGCACGGATGGGTTACAAGCCGACGGTGTTTGAAGCCGAGCAGAAGGCAGGCGGCATGCTTGTCCAGACAATCCCTGCCTACAGGCTGACGCGCAAGACGCTTGCCAGGGAAATCAAGATGATCCAGGACATGGGTGTGAAAATCAAAACCGGTTCTGCGCTTGGCAAGGATTTCTCGCTGAAGAACCTGAAAGACAGGGGTTATGAAGCCGTTTTCCTGGGCGTTGGCGCCGCAAAGGGCACAAGGCTTGGAATACCCGGCGATGACGCCCGCGGCGTTGTCGATGGAATACAGTTCCTGAGGGAATACAACATCAAGGGCAAGACCACTGTCGGGAAGAATGTTGCGGTAATCGGGGGCGGCAACGCGGCCATTGATGTTGCCCGGACGGCGTTGAGGCTGGGTTCGAAGTCCGTGACAGTCATATACCGCCGCACGAGGGAGGAGATGCCTGCCTGGGCGGAAGAGGTGGAGGAAGCCATCCTTGAAGGCGTGAAGTTTGAATTCCTGACGGCGCCGCGGGCGATTGTGACCTCGAACGGCAAGGCCATCGGGGTGCAGTGCGGGCGGATGCAGCTCGGCGAGTTTGACCGCAGCGGCAGGAGGCGGCCCATGGAGAAGAAGGGCGAAGATATCGTGATCGACGCTGACCAGGTTGTCGCTGCAATCGGCCAGACGGTTGATGTGTCCGGGATTGTTGACGGGACCGGGTTGAAGATGGCAAAGGGCAACCTGATAGAGGCCGATCCATTGACGGGCCGGACTTCCGTTGAGTGGGTATTTGCCGGCGGTGATGCGGTCAGCGGGCCGGCGTCTGTGATTGAGGCCGTCGGTGCCGGTGAAGCTGCCGCTGTCGGGATTGACAGGCATCTTACCGGTTCGGAGCACGCATTCTGGCGCGATGACAGGCCGGTTGACACGTTCTTTGATCCAGATGCCGATCCGGTAATGACCGAGCGGGCTGAGATCAAGCTTGTGCCGGTTGAGAAGCGGAAGAGTTTTGATGAAGTCGAACTGGTTTGGAACGAAGGAACCGCAGTTCACGAGGCAAAACGGTGCCTGCGTTGTGATTATCGTGGCAAGTGCGAATAGCATGAGGAGAGGCGAAAAATGCCGAAATTGACAATAGACGGAAGACCAATAGAAGTTGCCGATGGCGCAACGATACTGCAGGCGGCCAGGGAAGCGGGAGTGCGTATCCCGACGCTTTGTTACCTTGAGGGCATCCAGGCGATCGGTGCCTGCAGGGTTTGTGTTGTGGAGGTTGAGGGCGCAAGGAGCCTGATTGCATCGTGTGTGATGCCTGCCGCGGAAGGCATGAAAGTCATTACAAACAGCAGGAGGGTGCGTGAAGCGCGCCGCGCTGTTGTCGAGCTGCTTCTTTCGGAGCACGAAGGCAATTGCCAGACCTGCGAGCGGAACAATGACTGCGAGCTGCAAACGGTTGCCTTTGAGCTTGGAATAAAGGAGATAATGTTCGAGGGAGCCAAGGGCAAGGCGGATGTCGATTCCAGCACGGCCGCGCTTGTGCGTGACAACGGCAAGTGCATCAAGTGCCGGCGCTGTGTCGCGGTATGCAACCAGGTGCAGGCGGTCGGGGCGCTGTTTCCCCAGTTCCGCGGGTTCAAGACGGTGATCGGTCCGGCATTCGGCAGGAACCTCGACGAGGTGGTATGTGTCCAGTGCGGGCAATGTGCCGCTGTGTGTCCGGTCGGGGCGATTGTCGAGCAGAGCCATCTTGAGCGGGTATGGAAGGCGCTGGATGATCCTTCCAAGACGGTTGTTGTCCAGACGGCGCCGGCGGTCCGCGCGGCGCTCGGTGAATGTTTCGGGATGCCTGCTGGAACACTGGTTACCGGTAAGATGGTGGCGGCCCTGCGCCGGATAGGTTTTGACACTGTCTTTGATACGAATTTCACGGCCGACCTTACGATTATTGAGGAAGGGATGGAGCTGTTGTCGCGGCTTAAGGCGGCGGTCAAGGACAAGAAGCCGGCCGCGCTGCCGCAGTTTACGAGCTGTTCGCCGGGATGGATCAAGTATGTTGAGCATTTCTACCCGGAGTACATAGCGAATCTTTCGACGTGCAAGTCGCCGCAGCAGATGTTTGGCGCGGTTGCAAAGACTTACTGGGCGAAGAAAGCAGGGAAAAAGCCGGAGGACATATTTGTTGTCTCGATCATGCCTTGCGTGGCGAAGAAGTTCGAGGCGGCGAGGCCGGAGATGGATGGCAGCGGCGTGACCGATGTGGACGCGGTTCTTACGACGCGTGAGCTTGGCCGCATGATCAAGCAGGCCGGGATTGATTTTGCCTCGCTCCAGGATGAGACGGTTGACCGGGTGCTCGGAACTTCTTCCGGCGCCGCGGATATTTTCGCCAACACTGGAGGAGTGATGCAGGCGGCGCTTCGTACGGCGTACGAGGTGATAACAGGGCGCGAGCTGCCTTTTGAGAATCTTTATATTGAAGCCATAGCAGGCATGGAAGGCATCAAGGAGGCGTCTGTTACGATCAAGGACACGGTGCCCGAATGGTCTTTCCTTGAAGGCGTTGAAATGAAGGTGGCGGTGGCGCACGGCCTGGGCAACGCGCACAGGCTCATGGAGAACATGAAGTCGGGAAAATCCACCTATCATTTTGTTGAAATCATGACGTGTCCCGGAGGCTGCATAGGAGGCGGAGGCCAGCCGAGGCTCACTACCGACGCGGTAAGGAAGAGCAGGATAAAGGCGATATACAAGGAAGACGCAACGAAGAAGGTCCGGAAGTCGCATGAGAATCCTAAGATCAAGCAGATTTATGGCGAATTCCTGAACATGCCGCTGGGCGAGAAGTCGCATCATCTGCTGCATACTGAATACGAGAAGAGATCAAGGGTCTGAACGGGCTGAGCGGAAGGTTAGTCCTAATATTGCATGAGCGTGCTTAGGCTCATGCAATATCCGGATTAGCTGGCAGAGGTTGCTTGTTATTGGAGGAAAATATGGCTAAAATACTGATAATTGATGACGACCATGAGCTGATTGAGGCCACCACGCAGGTGCTGGAAAGCCACGGTTACGGCGTGCTGGCGGCGTTGAGCGGTGCCGAAGGCTGCAGTATAGCAAAACTGGAGAAGCCTGATCTTATACTGCTTGATGTCATGATGGAGAATGACAGCGCGGGTTTCGAGGTGGCGCGCGCCCTTCATGATGATGCACTGATGAAAGCGATACCTGTGATAATCATTACGGGGATTCGCAAGGCGAAGGGGCTTCCGTTTAAATTCGAGCCTGATGAAGACTGGCTGCCGGTCAAGGCTGTTCTCGAGAAGCCCGTTGCGCCGGAAACGCTGCTTGCGGCTGTTGCGGGCGCGTTGAAGGGTTGATTGATTCCGGAATAAGCAGACAGGAGTAAACATGCTCAGGACAAAACTGTTCAAATGGTTCGCGGCGCTTGTTCTCCTGTTCGGCGTTCTGTCCGCGTTTGTCGGGATCAGGATAATCAATGAGCGGGTAATCGAAGAAGCCCAGACGAGGGTGCGGCTTAACCTGAGCAGTGCCTGGGCGCTTTACAACTGCAGGCTCAGCGAGCTGGAAATTGTTCTGAAGCTTGCCGCCAGCAAGGAAGTTGTCGTCGACATGGCGGAGGGCGGTAAGTGGACTGATGCCGACGTGCACAGCCGCCTTGAGAAGATAAGGACCGGATTCGGGCTTGATTTCCTTGATGTCCTTGCGCCTGACGGCCGGGTAATGGTGCGGACGACCCAGCCTGGAACCACAGGTGATTTCAGGATATCCGATCCCGCTGTTGCAAGCGCCCTTAAGGGTGAGCCAATGACCTGCATGGGTGTCATGTCCGGTTCCGATCTGCAGCGCGAAGGCGATGGACTTGCCGAGCGGGCGTTCATAGAGCTGGAGGATACGCCCAGGGCCCGGCGGTCGATCAAGAAGGAGGAATCGCGGGGCATGGTGATGATCTGCGCGGCGCCGATAAGGAAGGGAGCACAGATCGTCGGGGCGGTTTATGGCGGCATATTGATAAACCGGAACAATGAGCTTGTGGACCGCATCCGCGACGTTGTTTTCAAGAATGAGCAGTACAAGGGAACACCGCTGGGCACCGCGACAATTTTCCTCAATGACTGCAGGATTGCCACCACGGTAAGGCAGGAAAACGGCAACCGTGCGATCGGAACCAGGGCTTACAAGGAAGTGGCTGACCGGGTTCTTGACAACGGCCTGCCATGGATAGGGGACGCGCCGGTGCTGAACAACGTTTACATCACCGCGTATGAACCGATAAAAGACGGTTTGGGCCAGGTCAAGGGGATGCTGTACGTGGGCACTCTCAAACAGCCGTTCCTGGATATAGGGCACGGGATAATACTCAGGTACATATACATTTCAGTTTTCGTGCTGCTGGTCTCCCTGGTGCTTGCTTTTATCATAGCCGGCAAGATTGCGCGGCCGATTCACCAGCTTGTTGCTGCTTCGAACAATATGACCAATGGCGACGGCCACAAACCCGTGACGGCCAGGGGAACCTGCCGTGAGACCGATCTTCTTATCAAAGCTTTCAATGAAATGACCGCGAGGCTGGCTGAACGCGAGCAGAAGCTCAAGGCATTGAACAGGAGTTACATGGAGACCCTCGGTTTTGTTTCGCATGAGTTGAAGAGCCCGGTTGCCGCGATAATGAACTATGTATATCTCCTCAGAGAGAAGAAGCTTGGCGAGCTGACTGAGAAACAGGGAAAAGCGGTCAATGCCATTGACAGGGGCGGTACCCGGCTGATTGAATTGGTAAAACACTACCTGAACCTGTCGCGGATTGAGAACCACGAGGTGCAGCCGGTGCTTACGAAGGTCATGCTGCTGGATGAGGTCATCAAGCCGCTGCTTGACTCGGTTGACCTGGAACTTGCCGCTAACAAGATGACGCTGGTCAACAATGTGGGGCCTAATGTCATCCTGCATGCCGACATGAATATCGTGCGGGAAATCTTTGAGAACCTGGTGGGCAATGCAATCAAGTACGGACGCCAGGGTGGGAAAGTTCAGCTCAGCGCCAGGTCGGCTGGCGCTTTCGTGGAGTTCTCCGTAAAGAATGAAGGTGAAGGCATTCCGGAAGACAAGCTGACCGAGATATTCCAGAAATTCACGCGCCTGAGCAGTTCGGAGACGGTCAAGAAGCAGAGGGGGACGGGGCTGGGGCTGTTTATAACAAAGAGCATTGTCGAGGCCCATGGCGGTACTATAAGGGCGGCGTCCCGGCAGGGCGAGTGGGCCGATTTTATTTTCACCCTGCCTGTGTGGGATGCAAAAGGGGGCCATAAGAATGGCTAAGCCGCTGGAAACCATTTCAAGGATGAGGCAGGATGCCCTTGCCCGCCTGCATTCCGCCAAGTTCGGCGCACGGATGCGTGTTACCGTCGGTTCTGCAACCTGCGAAAACGCGGCGGGCGCAAATGATGTCTACGAGGCCTTCAGGAAGCTCTTTGCCGAGCACGGCGTAAAGGACGTTGACCTCAGCCGCGTGGGTTGTGCCGGCAAGTGCGACATGGAGCCGGTTGTGACGATTCTTTCAAGGGACCAGATACCGGCAAAGTACGTCAAGATGGATCCCGCGCGCGTTGAAAAGGTTTTCAAATCGCACGTCCTTAAAGGCAAGCCGGTCCGTGAGTTCACCATGCGTGACCTCGACCAGAAGACGGCGGCCGCCGAGCGGGTGATAAGTCTCTGCGGTGGCAGCACATGCCTCAAGCATGGTTCAGTTGACCTGGAAAATGCTTTCCTGGCTGCGATAAATGAATGCGGCCTTGCGGGGAAAGTTGCGGTGACAAGATCGGCGTGCCATGGATTGTGCGAAGTCGGACCGGTGGCCTTTGTCTATCCTGACAATGTCATGTACTGCAGGCTTACGCCGGAGAAGATCAGGGAAATAGTGGTTGGGCACATGCAGGGTAACAAGGTTGTTTCCTCTTACCTGTGGGAGAATAAGAAAATTGCAAACAGGTTTTTCCCGATTTTCGGTGATATTCATTTCTTCGGAAAGCAGCTGCGGCTGACTTTAAGAAACTGCGGGGTGATAGATCCCGAGAGCCTGGATGAATACCTTGCAGTCAAGGGGTACGAGGCGGCTGCAAAGGTCCTTGACGGAATGAAGCCTGAAGAAGTGATCAGGGCCGTGAAACTGTCCGGCCTTCGCGGGCGCGGCGGCGGAGGTTACTCAACAGGACTGAAATGGGAGCAGACGGCTTCCCAGGTTTCCGATGAGAAGTACATTATCTGCAATGCGGATGAAGGTGACCCTGGCGCATTCATGGACCGGAGCACCATCGAGGGTGACCCGCATACGATTATCGAAGGAATGATCATCGGCGGATATGCCATGGCGGCGAGGCAGGGCTTTGTCTATATCAGGGCGGAATACCCGCTTGCGATCAAGAGGCTTGAGAAGGCCATTGCCGATGCGAGGGCTGCCGGCATCCTTGGAACCGGCATTCTCGGTTCGGACTGGAGTTTTGATATTGAGCTGCGGCTTGGTGCCGGGGCTTTCGTGTGCGGTGAGGAGACAGCGCTGATTCATTCGATTGAAGGGAGGAGGGGGATGCCCAGGCCGCGGCCGCCTTATCCTTCGGAATCGGGGCTGTGGGGCAAGCCGACCTGCATCAATAATGTTGAAACATTTGCCAATGTTCCGGTTGTCATCCTGGATGGTCCTGAATGGTTCAGCAGGCTGGGTACAGCGGGGAGCAAGGGGACCAAGGTATTTGCCCTGGCAGGAGATGTTGTCAATACCGGCTTGATTGAAGTACCGATGGGAACGACCCTTCGGCAGGTTGTTTTTGATATTGGCGGAGGCATCAAGGATGGGAAGAAGTTCAAGGCAGTCCAGACCGGGGGTCCCGCGGGAGGTTGCCTGCCGGAGTCGGCGCTTGATACGCCTATCGATTACGACACTCTTTCCAGGGCAGGCAGCATGATGGGAAGCGGCGGCATGATCGTTATAAATGATGATGCCTGCATGGTAAACGTTGCAAAATACTTCATCGATTTCACAAAGGATGAGTCGTGCGGCAAATGCACTCCCTGCCGCGAGGGGACAAAACGCATGCTGGAGATCCTTACACGGATTACAGAAGGCAGCGGGCAGGAAGGCGACGTGGAGAAGCTGCTCAGGCTTGCAGATACGATAAAGAAGTCATCGCTTTGCGGGCTCGGCCAGGCTGCCCCGAATCCCGTCATAAGCACGATAACCCATTTCCGCGCTGAATACGATGCGCACGTCAGGGACAGGAAGTGTCCTGCAAAAGTCTGCAAGAACCTTATAACATACACCATAGACGAGGCTGCCTGTGTGGGGTGCGGGGCCTGCAGGAGGAACTGTCCTGTAAAATGTATTTCGGGTGAGGCAAAGAAGCTTCATGTGATTGACCAGCCAAGGTGCATCAGGTGCGGGAAATGTTTTGAAGTCTGTAAATTCAACGCGGTGAGAAGGGGTTAGAAATGTCTTCGGCCGAAAAAATAAGCCTGGAAATTGACGGCGTCCACGTCCATGCCGAGAGCGGCATGACCATCATGGAAGTCGCTGATTCAATGGGAATCAGGATCCCGCGGCTTTGTTTTCATCCCCAGCTCAGCACGCTTGGCGCGTGCCGTGTGTGCATCGTTGAAGTCGAAGGCATGCGGAATCCCGTGGCTTCCTGTGCATACCCTGTTGCCGCGGGGATGAAGATAAAGACGTCTTCGCCGCAGCTGCGCCGGCTGAGGCGCGACATAGTGGAACTGCTGCTGGATAACCATCCCAAGGAATGCCAGATATGCGAGCGCGACGGCAACTGCGAGCTGCAGAACCTCGCGTACAGCCTTGGCGTCCGCGAGCGTCTCTTTGCAGGTGAGAGGAAACGGTTCAAGGTTGAAAGATCATCGACCGCGGTTATCCGCGATGCCGAACGCTGTATCCTCTGCGGCAGGTGTGTCAGGGTATGTGACGAGGTGCAGGGAGTATGCAACCTCGATGTCCAGTCGCGCGGATTCGGCAGTGTTGTTTCCCCGGCCCACCAGGGCGCGATGCTTGATTCTGTCTGCATCCATTGCGGTCAGTGCATCAATGTTTGCCCGACGGCTGCGCTGATCGAGCACAGCGACACGGAGGCGGTGTTGAAAGCCCTGGACGACCCTGACCTGCACGTAATGGTCCAGACAGCTCCTTCGATTCGTGCGGCTGTTGGGGAAGGATTCGGGTTTCCTCCAGGGACGCCGACGACCGGAAAGATGGTTACCGCTCTGAGGATGATGGGCTTCAGCAAGGTCTTCGATACGAATATCGGCGCGGACCTTACCATTATTGAAGAAAGCGCTGAGTTTCTTGCCCGGCTGCAGAACAACAGGAAGCTTCCGCTGATAACGTCCTGTTCGCCCGGATGGATAAGTTTCATGGAACGTTTTTATCCTGAAATGATTCCAAACGCATCGACCTGCAAGTCTCCCATGAGCATGCTCTCGACGCTGGTCAAGACGTGTTATGCTGAGAAGAAGAACCTGGATCCGAAGAAGATATTTAATGTCGCGATAATGCCCTGCACGGCTAAGAAATATGAGGCAAGCAGGCCGGAGCACCTGGCTCCTTGGGGAAAGCCTTACACGGATGCGGTCCTGACGACCAGGGAATTCATATGGCTCGCGAAATGTCTTGGAGTCAATTACAGGGAGCTTCCGGACGGCGAGTTTGATTCGCCGCTGGGCATGTCCTCTGGGGCAGGCGATATTTTCGGGGCAACCGGCGGAGTAATGGAGGCCGCCCTGAGAACTGCCTACGAGAAGGTGACTGGGGAGACTTGCCCCAATCTCAACTTCCTTGAAGTCAGGGGTGTGGCTGGTGTCAAGGAGGCCACGATTGACCTGAAGGGTACCAGGATCAATGTTGCCGTTGCCAACGGTTTGAACAACGCAAAGGCTGTCCTGGACGGGATACTGCGCGGGGAGAAGAACCTGCATCTTGTGGAAATCATGGCGTGCCCTGGAGGCTGTGTTGCCGGCGGAGGGCAGCCGTACCCGCCGGAAGGCATGTATGTTCTTGATCCCAATCTTGCAAGGATGAGGGCCAAGGCATTGTACGCGATTGATGCCAACAAGCAGCTGCGGAAATCGCACGACAATCCGGAGATCCAGCGCTGGTACGCGGAGTGCCTCGGGAGTCCCAATGGTCAAAAGACGCATGAATTGCTCCATACAACCTATACGGCGAGGACGCCAAGAGGTGTCAGATGACGTCACAGAATTCATCTTTGCCGGCCGAGATAGTTGATTATATCAGGGAGTGCATGGGCAGGAAACACGGCGAGAGCTACCTGATTCCTGTTCTCCAGAAGATCCAGAACAGGTTCGGCTACCTTTCGAAAGAGCACATGGATGAAGTGTCGCAGTTGATGCAGGTACCGGCTGTCAGGGTTACGGGCGTAGCGACGTTCTATCATTTCTTCAGTTTTGTGCCGAAAGGTCAGAACAGGATAACCATCTGCATGGGTACGGCATGTTTTGTCAGGGGTGCCGGCAAGGTCCTTGAGAAGTTGACGGAGTTGCTGGGCATCGAGCCCGGGAAGACGACGCCCGACGGCAGGTTTTCGCTTGAATGCGCCAGGTGCCTGGGGGCATGCGCCCTTGCTCCCATTGTCCTGGTTAACGACAGGGTTTATGGAAATGTTCAGCCCGGTGACGTGCTGAAAATATTAAAGGAGTACGGCTTTGAAAAGGCGGCTCCCTCCAAACCTTTAAAACAGCTGTGAGGATTCTGCATGGGCCCGACAAAGGTTCTTATTATTGATGATGACCTGGCGTTCGTCGAATCCAACAGGGATCTCCTTGAGGCCTTCGGGTACGAGGTTTTCACTTCCTTTGACGGCCAGTCCGGGCTGGAGCTGGCCCGGCAGGTGCGGCCCGATATAATGATCCTCGACGTAATGATGGCCAGCGAGACCGAAGGGTTTGAGATCGCCAGGAAGGTTCCCGAAGCCCCGGAACTCAAGAATACAAGGATCCTGCTGGTCACGGGTGTGACCCATGCTTTAAACCTGCCTTCGCCTCTGCGGTCCGATAAAACGTGGCTTCCTGTCGACAGGGTGCTGGAGAAGCCCATTGTGCCCGACCAGCTTATTGCGGAGATTGAACGAATGTTGAAACGGAGGACATGATTGTTCCATGAAGAAGATTCTGATGGTAGATGACGATGTTGATTTCCTCCAGGCAAGCAGGGAGCTGCTCGAACAGCACGGGTACGAGGTGATAACCGCGGGCAACGGTGCCCTCGGGCTCGAGCTGGCGAGAAGGGAGAATCCCCATCTCGTGATTCTGGATGTGATGATGCAGACTGATACCGAGGGATTTGAGATCAGCCGCAGGCTTCATGATATTCCCGAGCTTATAGGCCTTCCCATCATACTGTTAACCGGAATCAGGACTGCAATGAATGTTTCGCAGCGGATCGTGCCGGATGAAGCCTGGCTCCCGGTGCGTTGTGTCCTGGACAAGCCTGTTGATCCTGCAATACTGCTGGATGAAATCAAACAATTGCTAAGATAGTGCCACAGGGAACTTTCCCGTCATGCCACGGAGTACCATGAGAATACATGTAATTGTCCGCTTCGTTGCAATAACGATAGCGGCCTTTGGGTCTAATTCCTGCCTGTACGGCTGGGATGATGCCTCTAGCAATAGTTCCGTGGCGGCCAGGGGACCGATCATTGTAACGGCGCGTGGGCGCGCAACGCCGGTTTCGGCTACGCCTGGCGGAGTTGGGCTGCTTGAGCGCGGTGATTTTGACAAGTCCGGGGGTGTAAGCATATCGGATTTTGTTTCATCAGTTCCAGGTGTTTCCAAGTCATCTGACGGAGCCTGGGGTGCTGATTTCAATATACGCGGGCTGGCGAGGGATTCGGTTGTGTTTCTCATTGATGGCACCAGGGTGAATACGGCGACGGATATAGGCGCCAGGTTTGGCATGATTGACCCGATGGAGATCGAGCGGGTGGAGATTTTGAAGGGTCCGATATCTTCCCTTTACGGTTCAGGTTCCCTGGGCGGTGTTGTGAATGTCATAACCAGGACCGGTTCCTTTGCCGCCACGAACACGCTGAGCGGCGGGTTTTCAGCAATGATTTCGGACAATCCTGAAGGCTACAACAGTTTTACTTTCGCCAGTATCAGTTCCACTTCGACATACATGTATTTCAGCCAGACATACCGTGACCATGAATCCTACAAGGATGGTTCCGGAAAGGAAGTTCGCAACAGCCAGTTTACAGACTCGGAATCAAAGTTCCGGTTCGGTCAGAAGATAGGCGGTTTTGATGTTTTCGAGGCTAATATCCAGTATTTCGAAGGCCATAATATAGGGATTCCAGGCAGCGGCACTGCGCCATTGCCGTCCGCCGCAGATGTTACATACAGGAATGCGGAGCGGGGCATGTTCGATATTGCATACACAACCACGCCGGAAGGCAGGTATTTCCGCAAATCCAGCCTGGATGTTTATTACCAGTACATTAACAGGCTGGTGACCATTGACAATTTCCCGGCAGCCAGTGCCGTGAGGGCGGTTAAACCGGAGGGACGCAATGAGACTTACGGTTCGAAATGGCTAAACATTATAGATGTGAGCGGCCATGAAATAAGCGCCGGCCTTGATGTCTGGCAGAGGGCCTATGACGGAACCAGAAGCAAGTACCTTGCGAGCGGGAAGGTTGTGCAGGATAAGCCGCTTCCTGACGCAGAGTTTACGTCCTGCGGAATGTTTGCTGAAGATGACTGGAAGCTGTCGAAGACATTTATCGTCAATGCAGGCGCGCGAATTGACGTCATCAATGTCAGGAATGACGCCACCGGGGTATGGCCCGAGGACTCTTCCACTGACAACAGCTGGAATGCGCATGCCGGCGGGACCTGGAAACTGGTGGACAAGCTGAACATGAAACTCATTGGTGCCAGCGGTTACAGGGCTGCGAGCCTCGAGGAACGGTTCCAGGTGCTGGACCTTGGTGGCGGTGTTACCAAGTACGGTGATCCTGGTTTGAAGCCGGAAAGAACGCTGTTTGCGGAATACGGCATCCAATGGCTGGGCGATGTCCTGTTCCTTGAGCTGTCGGTATTTGTGAACAATCTCGACAACATGATCGGTGAAGAGATTGTAGACAGTACCAGGGTGGTAAACGGAAACATCGACAAGGCGAGAATACAGGGTGTCGAACTCCAGGGACGTTATCATCTTTTGAACAATATCGATGTTTATGGAAACATAAGCTATCTGAGCGGCAGGAATACTGGTACTGACGAATACCTGCCCGGTATTGCGCCTCTCAGCGGCCTGGCCGGGGTGTCTATCGGGGAAAAGACTGGGCCTTGGGCGAAGCTGGAATCTGCTTTTGCTGCCCGGCAGGACAAAGTTCCAGGCGGCGTAAGCGAGGCGGCAGGCTGGGCGACTGTCAATGCAAGGATCGGGTGGAATTTCAAGGGCCTGCAGGCCAGCCAGTCAGTCTACCTGGGTGCAAACAACCTGTTTGATAAAAATTACCGCAATTACCTTACCACATACCGCGGCAACATTTTCAATGAGCCTGGCCGTTCAGTATTTGCGGGTTACGAGTTGTCATTCTGAACCGGCGCCCGCGGTGTTATCCGCGGCAGCCCTTATAGCGGCTATCCTTTCCAATACCGGCGGATGGCTGTATTCCAGGAAGATCTTAAACGGGTGAGGCGTCAGGTTGCTGAGGTTGTCAACGCTGAGTTTTTTCAGTGCGCTTACCATTGCTTCACCGCTCCCGCACGTTTCGACCGTATATGCGTCGGCTTCGTACTCATGCTTTCGTGATATTGAGTTCTCGATAATTCCGATGACCAGCGCCACCGGCGAATAGATGAATCCGAAGAAAAAAAGGCTGGCATAGATTGAAATTGATTCCATTTTGAAAGCTTCGAACAGCCTGGTGTTGCCGATAAATAACGACATCAGGTAGAAGGTGCATCCTGCGAGTGCTATAGAACGGATGATGCTTTTCAGGATGTGTTTCTTCCTGTAGTGGCCCATTTCGTGGGCGACCACGGCCACAAGTTCCGGCACTGTGTGTTTTGCAATCAGGGTGTCGAACAGGACAATGCGCCGAGAGCTGCCGAAGCCTGTGAAGAATGCGTTTGTTTTTGCTGAACGCTTTGAGCCGTCCATTTTGAATATTCCCTTCATGCGGAAGTCCTGTGACCTGGCGTATGTTTCAATGGCAGCCTTGAGCTCGCCGTCTTCCAGTGGAATGAATTTGTTGAACAGGGGCATGATGACGTAGGGTGCAATGAAGATCATCAGGACCTGGAAAGCAGATACTGTTATCCAGCAATAGAGCCATGCCATGGACCCGGTTTCCTCGAACAGCCACAGGATTGCGGAAAAGAGGAGGCCCCCGATAAGAACCGTCAGGAAGAGGGCCTTGATTATATCAAAGATGAATGTTGCCGGTGTTGTCTTGTTGAATCCGTATTTTTCCTCAAGTACGAAGGTGTCGTAGATGGAGAAGGGCAGGTTTATCAGTTTTGAGCCTAGGGTAATGATACCGGCGAAGATGAGGCCTGTAGGGATGGTTCCGAATCCAAAATACCTGGCGGCATTGTCGACGTAATTGAATCCGCCTGCGACTATGAAGGCCAGGGTGATCATGGTATTGACTGTATTTGAAAGAATATCGAGCCGGGTGTTTTCCAGCAGGTACTCCTGGGAGGCACGGTATTTATCTGCATCAAAAAATCCTCGAAACTCGGCCGGTATATCAGTCTGCATGCACCTGATGTTGAGCCAGTTTACGGTCAATTCGACCAGGTAACCGCCTGCCAGTACTGCCAATATCAGTATAAGATAAGGATTCATGAATAATCTGCAGATAGACAACGGGAGTGTATGGATTATAGGGAACTGGTCAAGGAAACATGGATGATTGACATCGGGTCATGTTTAGTGTTAAATGCAAGCGAATACACCGTATTGCAGAAAGAAAGTCATTTCTCCTCCAAAGGCCGGCGGATAGAAGAGAAGTGTGGAAATGCCGGACAGGAGCTAACATGCAGCACAAGAAGCCTTTTTACGCCAGATTTTTAACACCAGCCAAGCCAGCGGCTGCCCAGCAGGCTCCAGCTTCGCCAGCCCCGCATGCGCAGCATGCACACCAGCCGGCGGTCCATGAGGCACCGACTGTAAAGAACGGAAGCGTTTTCGAATTGCTGATGCCCCAGATACAGCGGGCAGTGGCCGAGGAGCAGTACCTGGTGCCTACGCCGATCCAGGCCAAGACCATACCTCACGTACTTGCCGGCCGGGACATACTTGGCTGTGCGCAGACAGGGACAGGCAAGACTGCGGCCTTTGTCCTGCCTGTACTGCAGTATCTTTCCCAGAACCGGCGTCCTCTTTCGCGCAGGATGCCGCGCACGCTCATTCTTGTGCCTACCCGCGAGCTTGCGGCGCAGGTTGGCCAGAGTATCACGACCTACGGGCGGCACCTGCAGGTCCGGCATGCGGTGATATTCGGGGGTGTGGGACAGTATCCACAGGTGAAAGCGCTCCAGGACGGCGTTGACATTCTCGTGGCCACGCCGGGGCGCCTCCTGGACTTGATGAACCAGCGGCATGTTGTTTTGAGCGGGATAGAGGTCTTCATCCTTGATGAGGCTGACAGGATGCTTGACATGGGGTTCATCAATGATATCAGGAAGGTCATTGCTTGCCTGCCGTCTAAACGCCAGTCACTTTTCTTTTCAGCGACCCTTACAGGGGCGGCAATCGAACTTGCCCGGACCATGGTTCATTCGAACGCGGTTCACGTCACCATTACCCCTGAACAGCCGACAGTTGAGAAGATCAAGCAGAAGGTGATGTTCGTGGAGAAAAAGGACAGGGATGACCTTCTTGTAAAGATTCTTCATGATCCCAAGATCGACAAGGTCCTGGTTTTCGTGCGGATGAGGCATCTCGCCAACAGGGTTGTTGCCAACCTGCATCACCACCACATAACCTCGGCTGCGATCCATGCTGACAAGAGCCAGACGGAACGTACAAGGGCGATGGAAGGATTCAAGTCCGGAAAGATAAGGATACTGGTTGCGACGGATATTGCCGCGCGGGGTATAGATGTGGACAGGATCACGCACGTGGTGAACTACAGCATGCCCAACGAGGCCGAAACCTATGTTCATCGCATCGGCCGGACGGCACGTGCCGGGGCTGAGGGGGATGCAATCTCTTTCTGTTGTCCCGAGGACCGTGACTTCCTGCGCGATATCGAGCGGTTGATCAGGCGGCAGATCCCGGTTGACGTTAACCATCCTTATCATTCGGAAGCCGCCCGAAACGCTACCGGGGCGGCAGCCAGGCCTCCGCCAAGGGGCGGCCATCAGGGCCATGGGCAGGGGCAGAGACAGCGGCAGGGGCAGGGGCAGAGACAGCGGCAGGGGCAGGGGCAGAAGAAGCGCGGCGATTCGCGTGGTCACCGTTTCCAGCGCCGCTAGTCGTTTGTTCCTCCATTCAGAATAAATGTTTGCAGGAATCGTCCGACATATATTATAAAAATCCGATATGCATAATTTCAGATTGTACCTGGTTCTTGTGGTCATAGGCCTTATCCTTGCCGGATGTGTATCCATCAGGCCTCCGGCGGGACAAAAGCCGGTTGAGAAGAGAATGCTGGTTACAGGCTACTGCCGTTGCGGAGCATGCTGCGGGTGGAAACGCAACTGGGTTGGCCTGCCTGTGGTAGCTTCAGGCCCAGCTAAAGGCTCGCCAAAGAAAGTCGGCATTTCTGCAAGCGGATCCAGGGCAACGTACGGTACGATAGCTGCTGATCCTTCGATATATCCGTTCGGAACGATCATGCATGTCGAAGGTTACGGGTATGGCAAGGTCCAGGACACAGGCGAGAAGATCAAGGGCGACCACATTGACATTTTCTTCCGCGACCATGGCCAGGCCCAGAAGTGGGGCGCAAAGAAGAACATGCTTGTAAAGGTCTGGACTGCAAAATAGGCCCGGAAACGTTTCTGCCTGTCCTGCTGCAGGAAGTGCTTGTCCGCCGGTTTTTCTCTCTGTCTATTTCTTTGTTGCTTTCTTTTCCGGGGCGGCAGGTTCTGCCGGAGCGGCGGGACTGGCTACTTCTGTGAGTTTGGTTTCAAAGAGACTGCGCGCGCTGTCAAGCAATGCTGCTCTTTCCGACGCGGCCTTGCCGTCATCAGTTTTCCGCTTGGCAATGTTTCCGGCTGAACTTTGCTTGCGTTCGGCAAGGCGTTTTTCTTCAGCCTTTAGGTCTTCTTCCAGTGATTTTTCCAGTTTAGCGATTTCGGTTGTGCCTTTTGACTGGTCGGCTATGTCTTTCTTGATGACAGATATTTTCTTCTGGGCGATAAAGCTCTTAGGAAACGTTTTCTTCGCTGTGGAAGAATCAGCCTTCCAAGCCTTTTCTGCTGCAGCCATGGCCTTGTCCCAGAGCTTAGCCTCCTGGGCTATTGCATCAGTTTCCGCCTTATACTCTGCATCGGTGACGAGTTTAAGGGACGGCTTTTTAGCATGATCATATACCTTAATAATCAGGAATGTTTCAGGTTTTCCGGCAGGAGCGGCTTCTTCGCCGTAGGAGAGTGCTGCAAGCAACAGGCATGCAAATACATAAGATAAAATGTTTTTCATTTAAACCTCTTTCCTTTGTGTTATTCCACTCTTTCAACCGTAATCTTGTCGCTGACAGATTCCTTAAGGTCCCGTTCGATACCCTGTTTGATTGTGATTGATGCGTGAGGACAACCGCCGCAGGCGCCCTTGAGCCGGAGTTTGACGATGGTATCCTTGATTTCAACTATCTCGAGGTCACCACCATCTGCCTGGAGCATTCCGCGAATTTCTTCAAGTCTTGCCCTGATTTTCTGTTCCATCGGATTTTCCTATTTTATTATGAATGTCTATTTGCTTAAAAGAGACAAGTTATAAGAATCCATCTGGTTTCGCAAGTCGAAAAGGAACTAGGTCCTGCGGAGGGCGAAGCATGGGCCGAGGATTTCTCGAAGAACGATGGCTTTTCTGATCGAATGCCGGGAGGTCAGTTCGCCGACAATTTGCGATCTTATATGTGGTGTTTTATCGGTAATACGGGCAGGTGATGCTTCACTGAAAGCGGCAGTCTGTCTTGCGGCAGCAACGGGGAGAGGAGGGGGAGCCGCAACTTCCGGGACAAAAGGCTCTTCAAAGGCGTAATCAGGCTCTTTAACCCTTGCTGTCCTTATTGTAACGGGCTTTACAGGTTCTATTACCCTGATCTCCCTGGGTTTCTGCCGTGGCTGGGTGGGCACTGGTACGGGCTGTTCCGGCTTGGAGCTCGATCCGCCTCCCGAGAGGCTCTCCAGGAATTTTTTGAGTTCGTCTTCGGGCGCAACGAAAGTACCGTCTTCCGCCGGCTGGGAGCCTGGTTTTGTGACTGTCGGCTTTGGACCTTTAACTGCCTTGATCAGCTGTGCCACGATGACGACAACAATAATGATCAGGGGGAAAATATCCCCGCCGCCTGCCGCTATTAGCGGATTATACCACATAAGTCCCCGCAATACTGTTACTGAGGACGCTTGGACTTATCGTCCTGCTCGTCGCCGGCTATAGATTTACGCATATGCGTGTCGGCATCGATGTTCTGCATCCTGTAGAAATCCATGACTCCGAGATTGCCTTCGCGGAATGCCTGGGCCATAGCGCGAGGTACCTCTGCCTGGGCTTCGACAACCTTTGCCTGCATTTCCTGGACCCTGGCCCTCATTTCCTGTTCCATGGCTACGGCCATGGCGCGCCTGCCTTCTGCTTCCGCCTGGCGCAGTTTCTTGTCGGCCTCGGCACGTTCTGTTTCCAGCATCGCGCCGACGTTTGCAATGTCGCCGCTCGTGGTGCCGGCAACACTGAGATCTGCAATATCAATTGAGACGATCTCGAAAGCCGTCTGTGAATCGAGTCCGCTTTCGAGCACCTTCCGGCTGATCTTGTCGGGGTTCTGGAGAACTTCCTTGTATGTGGCGGATGAACCGATTGCACTGACGATTCCCTGGCCAACGCGGGCTATGATTGTGTCTTCGCCGGCTCCGCCGACGAGGCGTTCAAGGTTGGTGCGTACCGTCACGCGGGCCTTAACAAGAAGCCGAATGCCGTCCTTTGCAACCGCGTCCAGCATGCCGAGACCGCTTTTCTTGGGGTCAGGGCAGTCGATCACTTTGGGTATGACGCTGGTGCGGACGGCGTCCAGCACATCGCGTCCTGCAAGGTCGATTGCGGTAGCACGCTGGAAGTTGAGGTCAATGTTGGCCTTGTCGGCTGCGATAAGGGATCTGGCAACGTTTATGACGTCGCCTCCTGCAAGGTAATGTGCTTCCAGCATATCGGTAGTGATGTTGAGACCGGCCTTGATGATGCTGATACGGGCATCAACGATGAGCGATGGGGGAACGCTCCTGAGTTTCATTCCGATAAGGGAGAAGATTGAAACCTTGGCGCCTGACGACAGGGCCTTGATCCATACCCGCAGGAACATGAAGACGATAATAATGAATGCAAAAAGAAGTATTGCGCCTATTGCCAGAAGGACCGTGCCGAATGGTATATTGTTCATGCTGCCTGCTCCTTTAGTTTTAGTTAGCTGCTTTTGTTAACTGACTGCACAATGACCCTTGATCCCTCAACCTTGATGACTCTGACGCGTTCATCCTTTGAGAGCATTTCCCCCTGGGTCACAACATCTATGCGTTTGCCGTTAATCGCGGCGAATCCGGCGGGCCTCAGTTCGGATGCTGTCAATCCTTCCTGCCCGACAAGGTTTGAGAAGTCGGGAGCCGACTTCGAAGTGGAAAGGTCGTTCGCGACGATTATCTTTTTACCCATTATTGATCCAGGGAAGAACTTCATCCACAGGATAATGCCGACAACTGACATGGTGATGATTCCGAGGAGGGCGTAAGCTCCTCCGGCAGGGCCAAATTCTATGAAACCGGTAATGGCTGCGGCGACAAGCAACAAGCTGCCCAGGATGCCCAGTACGGCGCCCGGCGCGAATATCTCCGCACCGATCAGGAGAACACCGCTTACGAGAAATATGATAAACAAATTCATTTCAGGACTGATCAGCTGTTCAAGTTTTCAGTTCGACAACTATACGGTTTCCGTGCGCTTCCGCAACAATAATGCGGCTGTTTTTTTCGATATATTCGCCGCGAGTGACAACATCTATCCTCTTGTCTCCAAACACGGCTGTTCCGCTGGGGCGCAGCTCTGAATATGCTGTACCCTCAAGCCCGACGAGGCTGGCTGTCTCTTCTCCGGAGGCATGGAAGCCGTCAGCCTTATGTTCTGCAGACAGGAGCATAAGTTTCTGGAAAGCCGTTGTTTCCGGCAGGAAGCGGGCAAGAATCAGCCCGAGAATAAATGTTCCCAGGATCGATACGCTCAGGCTTTTTATGGCGTCGGGAATGTGCCGTGTTATCGGGTGCCATGGAATCCCCGGGTAATGGCCGACCATTGCCATCATCAGGGATGCGATGATGAGTGCGGTTCCCGCAATGCCGGGAAGCATGGTGCCAGGCAAGAAGAACACTTCTGCAATAAGCAGGAGGAGTCCTATTATGAAAATGAGGATTTCGGTCGACCCTGCCAGTCCGGCAATGTGGTAGCCCCAGAACCAGATTGCCAGCAGGACGACGCCGGCAATTCCGGGAAGAATTACGCCAGGGGTTTTAAATTCGATGTACAGCAGGAGGAGTCCTCCAATGAGGAGGATCTTGGAAAATGATTCTATGTAACGCGCGATCTTTTCTTCAGGCGTAATGTTCAGCCTTATTACCTGGCTGGAGGGATGGCCGATCGTTTTCAGGAGTTCGTCAAAGTTCTCGATCGTGCCCTGAGAGAGGAGCTTGCGTTTTGCTCCTTCCTTGCCCACGAGGCGTTCGGCTTCAAGGTTTGTGAGGGTGAGGAGCCTGTTGGAGGCGCAAATGACTTCGTCTTCAATCCTGTATTCGGGGCCGACCCGCACCATGGCTTCGGCCAGCTGTGGATCATGTTTTTTCCTTTGGGCTGTTGTCCGCACCAGCGCTGCAACGTATGAAACCATTTTTTCCTCGAAAGCAGCGGGGACCTGGGATGGTTCGCCGGTGGCGGAGGGTATCCACGGTGCCGCGGCGCCGAGTTTGCTGCCGGGCGCCATGTAGATCTCATCAGTGCCCATCGAGATGATTGCCCCGGCTGATATGGCGTTGGGGCTGACGTATGTATAAGTCCTGATCTTGGTATTAGAGACAAGGTCGATGATTTCCTCGGCTGCGCCAACCTGTCCGCCGGGTGTATTCATGTCCAGGATTATGGCTGAAGCCTTGTGTGCAATGGCTTCGCTGATACCGCGGCGTACGACGTAAACTAGGCCGCGCTCGATTTCGCCTTTTATCGGAATGACATAAACGATACTGTTTGTAGGTTTGGCGTTTATCGGCGTTGCCGTTATTGTCTGGAGAAATGCCGCAGCAAGCGTGAAATAAATGTATGGTTTCATGCGGGAGATTATGCATAATTTGACAGGATAATTCCAGTAGATAATAATCTTCAGGGTAATGTGCCCCGGAGGTTGAATTACAGGCGTGCGGGAAAAGAGATTATGAACTTAAAAGGGAAAACGGCACTTGTAACCGGCGGGGCGGTGCGAATAGGCCGTGCCATCTGCGAAGTGCTTGCAGGCAGGGGATGTAATGTGGTGATTCATTACAACAAATCCCTCAACGAGGCGACGGACCTTGCCCTGGAGCTTGAAGCAGGCGGTGTTGACGCGGTAACGGTTAGAGGCGACCTTTCATCGCCGGCGGGATGCAGCAGGATAATTTCCGATGCGGTCAGGAAAGCAGGCAGGCTGGATATCCTCATCAATAATGCAGCTGTGTTCCATAAAGACAGCCTGATGTCTTCCACGAAAAAGAAAATTGTACAGGAGCTGGATGTTAATTTCCTGGCGCCGGCAATGCTGATAAAAGAGTTTTCAGGCAGGATCCTCGCCGGCCGTGGAATGACGCCGGGAGTCAAAGGCAAGATCGTCAACCTGCTCGACCGCAGGATTTCCGGCTCGGAAACGGGATGCCTGCCGTATCTGATTTCAAAGAAGATGCTTGCTGAATTGACGAGGGAATCGGCTATTGAGCTGGCTCCCTATATTACTGTTAACGGTGTTGCGCCTGGCGCAGTGCTTGCTCCAGGCCTGAAAAGCGGTACCGGGACCCGGCTGCGCAGAAACAGGAATGCGGTCAGGGACATGGCGGGAGTGATTCCTCTTGAAAAGCGTTGCACGCCGCGGGACGTGGCGCATGCTGTTGTATTCCTGCTGGAATCTGACGGGATAACCGGGCAGGTGATTTTTGTGGATGGCGGCCAGCACCTGCTTGGGAATGTTCTGCAGTTTTGAAAGGAGCTTTCATGGATAAGATGTATATCAAGGACCTGGATCTGCGGTGCATTATCGGTACAAGGCCAGAGGAGCGGAAGAGGAAGCAGAAAGTGATCATCAATGTCGTGATTGAGTGCGATCTCCGGAAAGCAGGCAGGAGCGACAGGCTCAGTGATGCCATCAATTATAAGACGCTTGCGGAGAAAATAGGTGCACTTGCCGGGGACAGGAAGACCTTTCTTATAGAAAGGCTTGCGGACAGGGTGGCGCGCATCTGCCTGGGGGACAAGGGTGTAAAGGTTGTCACCGTCAGGGTTGAAAAGCCGTCTGCCCTTGCAAATGCAGCCGGTGCCGCCGTCGAGATAAGGCGAATGCGATGATTTCTCCTGCCGTCAGGCATTACCATTTTACCGGTGTAGCAGGTGTTGGCATGAGCGCCATTGCCCAGGTTGTGCTGGCGCAGGGGAACGTGGTGACCGGGTCCGACCGTGATTACGACGCCGGGAAGGTCCTGGATGTCATAAGAAAGCTCAAGCTGGCCGGAGTGAAATTTGTTCCGCAGGACGGAAGCAGTATAGACAGCAATACCGCCGGTGTGGTTGTGAGTACTGCCATAGAGAATGATAATCCCGATGTGACCGCAGCCCGGCGTCTAGGTGTGCCGGTCGTTCATCGTGCTGAAATGCTGGCGAAACTCGTTGACGGGATGGACTGCGTGGCGATTACCGGAACATCCGGCAAGAGTACTGTTACCGGAATGACAGGATGGATTCTTGAACAGTCAGGCGCTGATCCTGTGGTTGTCAACGGTGCGCCTGTGCTGAACTGGTGCGATAGTGGAAAAGTCGGGAACATGAGGTATGGCGGCTCAAAGCTCTGGGTGATTGAAGCCGATGAAAGTGACAAGTCCCTCCTGAAATACCATCCTGACTGGGCGGTGATAACCAACATATCCAGGGATCATTTTGATCTGCCGGAAACCGTGGCATTGTTTACAACCTTTGCAACGCAGGTGAAAAAAGGCGTGATCAATATTGCGGAGGAGCCGGGACTTGTTGATTCATTCAGGCCTGAGGTTTCAGCCGCTGGCAGCAGTTTTGTGTACAAAGGGACGGAATTTGCGGTTCCTCTCGCCGGCAGGCATAATTCAGAGAATGCGCTTTGTGCGGTTATTACATGTGAGCGGCTCGGCTATTCGCTTGAACAAATCCGTGTGGCCCTGGCTTCTTTCAAGGGGATACAGCGCCGGCTGGAAATGGTCGGCCGGAAGCACGGAGTCGCGGTAATTGACGATTATGCGCACAATCCGGCAAAGATTAAGGCTGCGTGGCAGGCTGTCGCGCCGGTTTACAAGCATGTTATCGGTGTCTGGCGGCCGCATGGTTACAGGCCGCTGGTGAGCATGATGGACGACCTGGTTTCCATGTTCGCGGAGACTTGCAGGTCTTGCGACAAGCTCATGGTTCTTCCTGTCTATGATGCGGGCGGGACGGCAGACAGGTCTGTTAACTCTGATCAACTGGCAGAAAGACTCAATGCGAGGAATATACCTGCTGAATATGTGCCTGACACGGTCCAGGCAGTGAAGGCTGTTTCAGGAATTGCCATGGCCGGTGACGTGGTGCTGGTCATGGGTGCCAGGGATCCGGGCCTGTCCGCGTTTGCCAGGGACATCCTGGAAGCAATCAGGTAGAAGGTTCTCCCGAAGTCCTCGCTATACGCACGGAATAGAAGAAGTAGACAACTCCGCCGACAAGTCCCCAGGCCAGCATTCCCAGGTAAACGAGCATTGATAATGCAAGTGCCTGGGGGACTGACACGCCGTATATCGGTGGAAGCAGATACTTGGCGGCCCCGTCGCGCGTTCCGACTCCACCCGGTGTAAATGGAATTGCGGCAATTGCATTGATCGCCGGGAATATTGAGAGATAGTCAATAAAGTCCATTTTTATGTTGAGGGCCTTGCCCATGAAATATGCACAGCATATGAGAACAACATGGTTGAGTATTGAAAGCGCGGTTGTCTTCAGCAGTAGGCTCTTGTGATTCATGCATATGTGGAACGCATCGTAGACCCGCCTGATTATCGTGCCAATAACGGTGCGTTCGCTGATGCGTTTAAATAACGGCCATCTTTCGAACAAGTTCTGCCCGAAGACAAGAAGGCCACCGACAACTGTTCCTGCGAGAAGGATGCAGTTAAAAACAAGAACCACTTTTGTTTGACTGTAAGATGTAAAGAACTTCAGTCGCACCAGCATGACGGCGACGGTCAGGATGATGAGTCCAACGAGGCCGATGATGCGGTCAATAAAGACAGTCGCCACGACTTCCGCCCGCTTTGTGGCGGATTCCCGGGCCACGTAAATCGCTTTGAAGACATCACCTGTGGTGGCTCCGGGCATGAAAGCGCTGAAGAAATTGCCGACAAATGACAGTGCGAGGACCCGCCTGAAGGGAAGATACAGGGACTGGGATTTCAGCAGGAGATTCCATCTCAAAGTGCAGATGAGAATGCATATAAAATAAAGGGAGACTCCGGCCATGAGAATCGGCCAGTTGGCGGCGGCATCTTTCCATGCTTTTGTGAAGTCGGTCAACTCGCCGCTTGAATGCATTTTTCCATAGAAGAAAGCGATGAGTCCGATCCCTAGAGCAAGTTGAACGAGGAAGATAAGTGTTTTTTTCATTCTATTATGAATTTGCCAGGATATCCTGGAGGGTACGTTTAATGGGGATTTCGGGTTTCCATCCGGTGGCTACCTGTACTTTTGATGTGTCTAGTACAGGCGATGCGTCGGTCGGCCTGAATTTTGAAGGGTCGGATTTCAGGTCAGGCTTGATGCCGGCCAGGCTGCAGAGTTCGTCGAAAATTTCGTGGATAGTATACGTTTCGTTCGAGGAGATATTGTAGGCGTTGTCGGGGGCACCTTTCTCAAGCAGGAGCCTGTAAACCGTGGCGACGTCCCTCACGTCTGTGAAATTGCGGACGCTTTCCATGTTTCCTGCGCAGATCGGTCCTTTTGAATTGCCGCGGGCTATGGACTTTATCTGCTGGGCAAGGGATGCGATGGCGAAGGCCGGCGACTGTCCCGGTCCGATATGGTTGTTCGGCCTGGCAGTCATCGTGTGCATGCCGTACTGCTTCGAATATTCGAGGGTCGCAAGGTCTGCCGCGGCCTTCGTGATGGCATACATGCCGGAAGGGGTCAGCGGCTCGTCCTCCCTTAAAGGATGGTCGCGGTCTGCCGAACGTCCGTACACGTGGGCGGTGGACGCCACGAGTATCCTTGCAGTCCTGGAGTTCTTACGGAATGCTTCGAGCACGTTGATCGTGCCGACAACATTCACCGAGAACATCAGTGATGCGTTGTCCTTCGCCGAGGGGGCAAAGGAAATCGCCCCGAGATGGACGCAGGCGTCTGGTTTTGCGGCTGCAGTTATCCTGACGATGCATTCCGCGTCCAGAAGGTCACCCGTGTACTGGCCGGTGACGCCATCTACAGGCGAGGGGAAGGCCACGTCGAATGCGATTACTTCGTGATTATTCCGGGAAAGTTCACGAATAAGGTAACGACCGACAAACCCGTTTGCGCCTGTAACCAGAACTCGCATTATATTTGTTCCTTCAGCAGAAGCTGCAGGTCTTTTCCCTTGCAACCCTTTCCACGTCTGCGTCCACCATCATCCGCACGAGACCTTCAAAATCCACCTTTGGTTTCCACTTGAGAATCTTCCTGGCTTTTGAACTGTCGCCGAGAAGGTGCTCAACTTCCGCCGGACGGATGAACTCAGGATCAATGACGACATGTTTTCGCCAGTTCAGCCCGGCATGGTCAAATGCGATTGTAACGAGTTCTTTCACGGAGTGGGCAATCCCGGTGGCTATGACAAAGTCATCGGGCTTCTTCTGCTGAAGCATCAGCCACATTGCCTCCACGTAGTCGCCGGCAAATCCCCAATCCCTCTTTGAGTCGAGGTTGCCCATCCGCAGTTCCTTCTGGAGGCCCATTTTGATCCTTGCAACGCCGTTCGAGACCTTGCGCGTTACAAACTCGAGTCCTCGTCGCGGGCTTTCATGGTTGAAGAGTATGCCTGAGACGGTCCAGAGGTCGTAACTTTCGCGGTAATTCACCGTGATATAATGACCATAGACCTTGGATACGCCGTAGGGGCTGCGGGGGTAGAACGGCGTCAATTCCGTTTGCGGCATTTCGCGCACCTTGCCGAACATTTCGCTGCTTGAGGCCTGGTAGAACCTGGCCCTGGGGCAGGATTTCCTCATCGCTTCCAGTATGCGTGTAACTCCCATGGCGGTGAATTCGCCGGTGAGTATCGGCTGGCTCCAAGATGTGGGAACGAACGACATTGCGGCGAGGTTGTAGATTTCATCGGGCTTTATCAGTGCGAGTGTATTGATGAGGGAGAGCTCGTCCAGCAAGTCTGCCTGGTGGAGGGTGATCTTATCGATGAGATGGGATATGCGTTCGAATTTTTCCGTGCTGGCCCGCCTTACCATTCCGTGCACCTGGTAGCCCTTGCTCAATAGAAACTCTGCAAGGTAAGATCCATCCTGGCCGGTGATTCCTGTTATAAGTGCTTTCTTCATCCTTGATCCTCTCATGATTCCCATGTTTCTTTTAAGACTTTCAGTCCTTCTGCAACATCGGCAGAGGGTAAACCCGGAGCCGGCTCCAAAACAAGAAGAGTATCCGGTTTAATCCCGCTTTTAAAGATTGCAAAGTCGACCTTGCCGGCTGGCGGCATAAGGTGGTCCCTGGCTGGCGGCATAACGTCGTGAATATGCATGCCGACCAGGTTTGGAGAAAGTTTATCGAACCAGTGCTTGTGGCCGATGAAACCGAGGTTCTGGCGTATCTGGGCGTGTCCGATGTCGTGCCAGTAACCGATAAAAGGCGAGGCAAATCGCTGAAGCAGTTTTTCCATTTCGATCTCCGTAGGGATTGATTCCCAGGACGGCAGGTTTTCGATCCCCATCCTTATCTCCGCCGATGTAAGCGGGGGTATAAGTTCTTCAATGGACCTGTATAACTGGTCCAGGAATTTCTGCGCCTTCTTTTCCCTCTGGATCATCAGCTTCATTTTGATCTTGTCGTAAGAAGGAGAATGCTGCTGTCCAGCTTCGCTCAGGTTGATGAGGTCGATGGACATGTGTTTCATCTCAACATTGCCGGCATGGATGATGACGGCTTTTGCTCCCATTTCTGCAGCGAACTCGATTGTCTTCTTTGTGTAGGCGACAGCGCTTTCCCTCGTTCTCCTGTCGGGGCTCGAAAGGGAAAAGAGTTCAGGATGTCCGAAGGGCGCACCAATGGGCACGGGGCAGTAATTGTGGACGCTTGAGACTGTTATTGCCTTCTTCTGAACCATCGACTGGACGCCTGGAACAAGGTCCATTGTTGTGTCGTATCCCAGCTCAATGCAGTTGATCCCGAGGGCAAGGACCTGTTCGACCATGTCCTCGCCGGACCTGCTTCGGCCGGCATTCCAGTGTGTTGAGATGGAAAATGTCATAATGAAAAAAGGCTCCCTGTTGTTTAAGCAGGGAGCCGCATTTCTCAGGAAACTACTTTATTACATGATGGTTGAAGCCATCAAGCGGGAACGGGCCCGTGCCGACTTGCGACGTTTTTTCTCGCTCGGTTTCTCAAAATAACGATTGGCACGCACCTGCTTCATCATGCCTTCTTTGTCCATTATTTTCTTGAGCCTTTTCAGCGCTCTGTCGACGGCCTCGCCTTTTCTAAGTTTTATCTGAATCACGGTATGGAATCACTCTCCCTTCGGGTAATCCGGGCCGGCACACTGTCATAGTGATGCCGTGCCCTGTCAATAAAACAGCGACGGAGACTAGTTGAAAAAAGAATGGCCGTCAAATAGTTTCTTGGCGGTGTTTTCTCACCTTGCAACGCATATCCCTGGCGGCTATCATTTTTTTCAAGTAAATAAATCCGCACGTGCAGGGACATGTCTTATATGGCAGAAGAAATAAACGGAAAGCTTCCCAGTTATACCAGGAGTTTCCTGTGGTTCCAGCTGTTCAATGCTGTGAATTTTACGATTGCCATAGGAACCCCGATGGTCCTGCTGGCCAAGTACCTGGGTTCTGGCGAATCAATGATAGGCGTGCTTATTTCTCTGACACCTTTCTTCAGCATCCTCCAGCTGCCAGCAACCACCTTTGCCGAAAGGTGGGGTTACAAGCGGCTTATGCTGGCGGGGTGGAGGACAAGGACCTACCTTCTTTTCCTGCTCTGCCCTCTGCCGTTCCTTGTGGGCAAGGTGCCGGCGCCGGTTCTTGTGGCTGTAATGTTCCTCGTCATGCTAGGTTTCAACATCAGCCGCGGGTTTGCCTCAGGGACTTGGCTGCCGTGGCTGATGAACGTAATTCCCGAGAAACTGAGGGGTACTTATATCGGTGTGGAGAACCGGACAATTAATTCGGGTGTCCTGATAACCCTGGTAGGGTCTTCGATTCTGCTGGGATCTTCAGGAAGCGGATACAAGTACGGGTTGCTGGCGGTTATTGCGGCATTTGCGGGTATTATAAGCCTGCGGTTCATCCAGGCGTCGCCTGGCGGCGAACCGGTAAAGGACGCGAAAGATATTGGGATCATCTCGGTTTTCACCAAGACTGCCGAGATCTGGCGGCACAGGCCTTTCATGAAGACAACGGTCCTGACCTCCATCTGCAGCCTGGCCCTGTCTGCGATTCCGGGATTCCTGATCGTTTACCTGAAGGACCGGATCTCGATGGCAGACAGCGCCATCATGCTGGTAAGCGGCGCGGCCACGGCCGGATCGTTGATCATGGGACCGGCTGTGGGACGGCTCAGTGACAGGTTCGGCAGCAGGCCGTTAATGAGGCTCGGGATAACGGGCTTTTGTGTCCTGCTTCTATTCTGGCTTCTGGTCGGGGTTGGCAGGATTCCCGTGAACATGCCGGTAGTGGCAGTTGCGCATTTCTTATGGGGTGTGGCAGGCGCGACTTACGGCATTCCGCTTGTGAGATTTCTCTTCGGCAGCTGTCCTGCCGGTGAAGCGAACGTGGGCATGTCGGTCTTCCAGGTGATAACAAGCTTTTTCACCGGCGCAGCCCCGCTTCTATGGGGTTTCCTGATAGAGTTTATGCATGTCCATTCCTCCCTTGACCCGTTTGTATTCATGTTTGCCTTTTCGTTCGCGCTCCTTGTTGCAGCCAATATATTCCTGTCATCCCTGAAAGAACCTGAAGCCATACGGACAGTCGCGGTAATAGGCAGGTTAATGGCTGAATGGCCTGCAAAGCTGATTGCCGGTTTCAAGCCGGATGGCTTCGGGGAGAACTGATCCGCACGAATCCCTGCTTTGCATCTTCTTCGATTATTTTCTATTCGACTTTCGGGCAGCAATGAGTGATATTCTTCGGCTCGTGATGGACGAAAAGACAATTTCGATGTATCTAAACCGGGAACTAGGAGCAGATGAAAGAATATAAGACAGTGAGCGGCGGGGTTACGGCGCCAAGGGGATACCGGGCGGCGTCGGCTGAGGCAGGCATAAAGTATTCGAGGCCGGATATTGCCATGATTGTTTCTGACAAACCGGCGGTGGTTGCCGGGACATTTACCCGGAATAAAATCCAGGGCGCGCACGTGACTTTCTGCAGGGAACAGCTGGCAGGAAGAAGGGGCCAGGCAATCGCGGTCAACAGCGGTTCTGCAAATGCCTGTGTAGGCCCTCAGGGACTGCTTGACGCGAGGAAGATGGCAAAGTTAACGGCGACAGCTGTCGGGGTTGAGGAGAAATACGTGTTTGTGTGCTCGACCGGCACGATTGGAATTCCCCTGCCGATGGACAAGATTGAAAAGGGTATAGCTGCCGCGGCGGAAGCACTTTCATATGAAGGCGGTGACAGCGCGGCAAAAGCCATAATGACTACCGATACCGTCGACAAACAGGTCGCGGTTGAAATAACCATCAATGGCCTGCCGGTCAGGATTGCGGGTATGGCCAAGGGTGCAGGAATGATTGAGCCGAACATGGCCACAATGCTTGGTTTCATGACGACGGATGCCGCGGTTGCCCCTCAGGCGCTCCAGTCATGCCTGAGCGAGGCCATTGCCGAGAGCTTTAACAGGATTTCCGTTGACGGTGACCAGAGCTGTAATGACACGGTCCTGTTCATGGCGAATGGAATCGCAGGCAACAAGATGCTTGATCCCAAACACCCGGAGTGGTCCGTTTTCTGCGATGCGGTTAACCATGTGGCGCTGGAACTGGCTATCAAGATTGTAAAGGATGGCGAGGGGGCGACGAAATTTGTGACGGTAAAAGTGTGCGGCGCAATGTCTGACACACAGGCGAAGATGGCGACGCGTGCCATTGCGAATTCACTTTTGGTGAAGACTTCGTGGTTTGGCGGGGATCCCAACTGGGGCAGGGTGATCGATGCCGCCGGTTATTCGGGCGCCGAGGTCGTAGAGGACCGGGTTGATATAAGTTTCGACAGCCTGATGGCCGTAAAAGGCGGGCGGAAATCGCCGGATGTTTCAATCAAGGATCTTGAGAAAGTAATTGCGCAGGAAAGCTTCTGTATTGAAGTAAATCTTAACATGGGAAAAGGAAGCGATACGGTGTATACGTGTGACTGCAGCGAGGAATATGTTAAGATCAATGCTGAGTACATGACCTAGGTTCAATTCGGGAGATGCCGGCGGAATGAAAGATTCGATAAAAAAGGCTGATGTGCTGATAGAGGCATTGCCTTATATACAGCAGTTTCGCGGTGAGATCATTGTCATCAAGTTCGGCGGAAGCGCGATGGAGGACAAGAATCACGTTGACGGTGTGCTGTCCGACATTACTTTCATGGAATGCGTCGGTATGCTGCCGGTGGTGGTGCATGGCGGCGGAAAGGCCATTTCCAGGAGCATGAAAGAACATGGCATTGAGGCGCGGTTCATCAAGGGGTTGCGTTTCACGTGCGACAAGACTATTGAAGTTGTCCGGAAGGTCATGAACGAAGAGATCAATCCCGGCATCGTCGCGTCCCTTGAAAAGATGGGTGCAAAGGCCGAGGGGCTCCACGGCGAGGATATATTTACTGTAATAAGGAAGAAGGAAATTAATACCGAGACGGGGGAAGAGATCGATCTTGGCTATGTCGGGGAGCCGCTTGGTGTTGATACCGGGCCGATCAGGCTGCTGCTGGATAAGGGGGTCATACCTGTTATCACGCCGCTGGGTATTGGGCCTGATGACAAGGTGCATAATGTAAATGCGGATACAGCGGCGGGAGCGGTTGCTAAGGCCCTGAAGGCAAGGAAGCTGGCATATCTTTCAGATGTGCCCGGGCTGTTAAGGGATCCCAAAGATCCGGAATCGCTGCTGACGACATTGCGGGTTGCAGATGTGGAAGAGCTTGTTAAACAAGGTGTAATTGATGGCGGCATGCGCCCTAAAGTTCAAAGCGGGGTTGAGGCTCTGCGTGCCGGGGTGAGAAAAGTTCATATGATTGATGGGCGAATGCCTCATTCGCTTTTGCTGGAAATATTCACGGATAAAGGCGTGGGAACGGAGATAATAAGGGATGAGTAAGTCAGAATATGTAAAAGACCTGTACGGCAAGTATGTGATGAAAACCTATTCGCAGAGCTTGGTGCTCGTGAAAGGAAAAGGCAGCAAAGTCTGGGATGCGGAAGGGAAAGTCTACCTGGATTTCCTCGCCGGTATCTCGGTCCTGAATGTCGGGCATTCGCACCCAAAGGTTGTGAAGGCCATACAGGATCAGGTTGCGAAGCTGACCCATGTTTCAAATCTTTACTACAACGAAAACCAGGCTTTGCTGGCGGAGAAACTGTCCAGCCTAGCGCTTGGCGGCAAGTGCTTCTTCTGCAACTCGGGTGCGGAAGCAAACGAGGCCCAGATCAAGCTTGCAAGGCTGTGGGGCCACGAAAAGGGCAAGTACAAGGTCATTTCCATGAAGAATTCGTTCCATGGAAGGACGCTTGCCACGGCGGCGGCCACCGGGCAGGACAAGATCCAGAAGGGTTTCGAGCCGATGCCGGAAGGATTCTCGTATGCGGAGTTCAATGATATTGAATCAGTCAAAAGCCTAGTTGACGACAAGACCGTCGCCATAATGGTGGAAGCGCTCCAGGGCGAGGGTGGAATCATCCCGGCAACCGATGAATTCATGCAGGGAATCCGCGCGCTTTGCGATGAGAAGGACCTGCTGATGCTGTGCGATGAAGTCCAGTGCGGAATGGGAAGGACTGGCGACTGGTTTGCGTTCCAGGCTTCTGGCGTTGAGCCGGATTGTTTCTCTCTTGCGAAAGCGCTCGGCAGCGGATATCCGATCGGCGCGATTGTAAGCAACCAGAAGCTTGCCGATGTCTACCAGCCCGGCAAACATGCCAGCACATTCGGCGGAACACCGCTGGCCTGCGCGGCGGCACTGGCAACGATTGAAGTCATCGAGGAAGAAGAACTTCTTGAGGCAGCAACACGCTCGGGAGATCTCTTTAAAGAAGGGCTTGAGGCTTTTGTCGAGAAGTATGAGCATGTCAAGTCAGTCAGGGGACGCGGGCTGATGCTCGGTATGGAGCTTGACCAGCCGGCCAAGCCTCTCGTTGATGTGCTGGCCGAGATGGGCTTGCTGGCCCTTGCTACGGCAGAAAAGGTTGTACGGTTCCTTCCGCCCCTGAATGTTAAGGACGGCGAGATCGAAGAAGCCCTTGATATCATCGAAGACGCGCTGGACCAGATCCACGGCGTCGAAGCGAAGGCAGATGAGCAGGAGGAAGTCAGTGCATGAGAATCGATGAGTTAAAGAAACAGAAGGTCGGGATCTGTGTGTCCGGCGGACTGGACAGCAGGACGCTTACCAGGAAGCTGGTCGACCTTGGTGTGGACGTGACATGCTTTGTCGCCGATCTTGCGCAGCCTGATGAACCCAATATCAGGAGTGTTTCTGCGAAGATGGCGCCTTGCGGTGCCAGCACCGTTATCGTTGATCTCAAGAACGCGATGGCGACGGCGTGTTTCGAGGTGATCAAGGCACAGGCCATGTACGATGGCGGCTACTGGAATTCCACGGGAATCGCCAGGGCTGTTACTGTCAAGGGACTGATCCCGGAGTTGAAGAAGAAAGGCTGTACTGTCCTTGTGCACGGCGCAACGGGGCGTGGAAACGACCAGATGCGGTTTGAGCGGTACACGAACGTCTTTGCGCCGGAGATGACGGTCTTTGCGCCATGGAGGAATGAGGATTTCCTTAAGGAATTTCCCGGCAGGAAACAGCAGGTGGAGTTCCTCAGCAAAGCCGGTATCGAGGCGGCTGTAGGGGCCAAGAAGAGGTATTCAACGGATGCCAACCTGGCAGGCATATCCTACGAGGCGGAAGATCTTGAGAGTATCAAAACGCCCTGCACGATCGTGAAGCCGCAGATGGGTGTATGGCCGAAGGATGCCCCGGAGAAACCGGAGGAATTCAGTGTCAGGTTTGAAAAGGGCTGTGCCGTCAAGATCAACGGCAAGAAGGTGATTCCCCTGAAGGCGATGCTCGATGCTAACCTGATTGGCGGACGCAACGGCGTGGGAATCAAGAATGCCCTTGAGAACAGGATCATCGGGACAAAGAGCCGCGGTGTATACGAGGCGCCCGGGATGGAACTCCTGGGCTATTGCCTGATGCAGGTTTATCACGCTGTACTGGACCGGAGGGCTCTTGAACTCTTCAAGCATCTTTCGGGCTTGATTTCGCGGCAGATATATGACGGACGGTATTACGATCCTTCAACGCGGGCGGCACAGGCGGCGACAGATGTCTTTGCCGGTTTTGCCACCGGAACGGTTACTGTCGAACTGTATAAAGGCAACATTTTCTTCAAGAGCATGACCGATTGTCCTGCCTCTCTATATAACGAGGAAGATTCCTCTATGGAGGAAAGCAAAGGCCTTAATCCTGTCAGTTCACAGGGGTTTGCCGAGATACAGAGCGTAGAAGCCAAATCGCTGGCAAAGGCCGGCCAGATCAAAAGTTGATCCTTGCTGCGGGCTGGGACAATTTGCAGATCTGGACTAATCCCTTCAGCGCAGTCCTCTTCCTCAAGGGGCGAGGAAGGGGACGTTAATTTCTCTATGGTGGGTTATGCTTGATGTTTGTTCTTGTCTTCCTCTCCCTTAAGGGGAGAGGATTAAGGTGAGGGTGCAATAAACAGCAGAGTTTGATTACAGTGATGAAATCTCCTTCCAGAATACCGGTAGTCATGACCATTGCCGGATCCGACAGTGGGGGTGGCGCAGGTATCCAGGCTGATCTCAAGGTGTTTTCTGCTCTGCGGGTTTTCGGCACAACTGCCATAACATGCATCACGGCCCAGAATCCACGCAAGGTTACCGGTATCGTCGCACTTGATCCTCAAATGGTTGCACTTCAGATCAAGACTGTATGCGATGCTTTTCCTGTGAGAGCGGCAAAAACTGGAATGCTTTACAGCGCGGACATTATCAGGTCCGTTGCGAAAGCGGTAAAACTCCACCGGATAGAAACCGTTGTTGTTGATCCGGTAATGATTGCGACTTCCGGCGGAAGTCTTTTCCAGGAACAGGCTATTAAATCACTTTGTTCACAACTTCTGCCGATAGCCACGGTTATTACCCCAAACCTTCTTGAAGCTGAGAGGCTTTCCGGGGTGAGGATTCATTCCCTTGCCGGTATGAAGGCTGCTGCCATTATGCTTGGCAGGAAATATGGTGTGGCATGTGTTTTGAAGGGCGGGCACCTGCCCGGGAAGTCAGGCAAAGTTGTTGATGTCCTTTATGCTGCCGGTAAGGTTCATGAATTCACGATAAAGCGCGTTGCAGCAAGAACGACGCATGGCACCGGCTGCAGGTTTTCAGCCGCGTTGACTGCATATCTTGCTGCCGGAGAATCCCTTGTCTCCGCAGTCAGGAAGGCCCAGCAGTTTGTTGCAATGTCTCTCAGAAATCAGCTTTACCAGTGACATTCCCTGCCTTAATTACACCCAGCGATCTGGTCCTTGATATCCCTTGCGCATCCCGCAATTCAAGATTGTCGATCCTGTGAAGCACACCCTTGGACGGCTTGTTATCAGTTTCTATGGAGCTGGGACTATGGCTCCGTGTTTGAGGAGCATTCCCCTGATTTCTTTGAGTGGAACCTTGAGAGGTGTGGTCTTCGCAGCGGCAGCCAGGGCTGCTACTGCGCCGGCGACCTGTCCCATCGCCATGCATGAGGCCTGAACGCGCAGGCCTGAATTAGCCAGGCGATCGCTTGAGACGCACCTGCCCGCCACGATAATGTTGTTGCTCCCTTTGGGAACCAGCGCGCTCAACGGGATCGTTGGCACGACGCCCTGGGCTAATGGACGGGGTTTGATGCCCTCTTTGGTATGCAGGTCGACAGGATAGAAGGCGAAGCAGACCGCATCGTCAAAGACCCGCCCGGTCGTATAGTCATCCACGGTGATGACGGTCTCGCCCTGGATTCGGTAGCTTTCCCGGAAACTGGCCTCCGGTTGCAGGTGCATGAGGCGTTTGCGTTGCTTACGCAACTCGGCGAGGATTGATTTGCGCCCGGTTAGGTTTGCCTGGGTGACGGTGCGCGAGTTGCTGGAATCCGCGCCGTGGACATAGAGCCGGTGGATTTGATTGCGTCCAGGTTCGTGGGATTTGCCCATCATGTAGAGAAAAGAACCCGGCTGGAGCTCTTCTTCACGCAGGCGCGGCAGGCCTAACAATCCGACCACCTCGGCTCCACCTGTGCAATCTATGATCTGTCTGCAACGGATCCGGCGCCTGGTCCCGAAACCAACGCAATCGACATGCCAGCCGTCGCCGTTCTTCGTCACTGATTGCGGGAATTCGTAGTAGGCGATTTCCACGCCTGCCTTCTCGCATTTCTCCTCGGCAAGGATCGAGTAGAGAAACTGATTAATGAAGACTTGGTTTTCCCAATGACTTCGCGGTACCTTGGAGAAATCAGGGAGCTCGCCTCCATCGAGTTCCACAGTTTCCTTTACCAATTCCCAGCCGATGCCCGCGATAATCTGCTTGCCCCAGGCATCGAAGAGACCAGGGAATGCGACACCGCCGGTGGTCATAGTGCCTCCCAGTTGGGGACCACGCTCGACGAGGAATGTCCGTGATCCTGCCCTGGCCGCCTGCAGAGCTGCAATGGTTCCGGAGGTTCCTCCGCCCACGACCAGCACTTCCGTATCTGTCGTGACGGTTGCATCTGCTGTACCAGCGGGTTTGGGTAGGGGTCTATCGTCGGAGCCTGACGTGACCCTAAATGTGGCCGCAAAGGCAGCGCCGGCAGCAGAATATAGCATGAATTTCCGTCTTCCTATGTAGCTGTCTTTCATTGGTTCCTCATTTCAGAATTATAACTTCCATTTTAACGTCCTAGATGCCCTCATTTCGCGTGGTGAAGAGCCGCGTTCAAGAACTGGTTCGGGAACTTTTCTTAAGCGTGTAACTGCATTAAGATTCCCAGAATCAAGCATCCTGCTCCAATAGCCCTTAGTGAATTCCTTTGTCTATTTGCCAGCAGAAGCGCTGTTACTTTTCTTCGACAACGGCCCTTCTACGTTGTTCAGAAGGCTCTTCGCGCACATGGCCTATGAATCGTCGCTAAAATTATGTCGCACAAGTGCGACCAGATTCTGTGTGAATGTTAGGAAGCCAGGAGGGAGAATACAAGGGTTTAGGGTGAAAATATGATGGAGAGGAAGGTCTACTGGAGCAGGGCACCAACAACGGGGGCACGACTACATAAGAGTTTAAACCGCGCCGAAGGCGTGGCAAGCCGGAGGGAGAACCCATTAAAGAATGTTGAATACTGAATAACCAATGCTGATGGGGAGGGATGAGGCATGAGTTGGAAGAATCAGGAGAGCTTTTGAGATACAGGGGCGTCAGCCGTCGTCCATGTGACTACGGAGAGGAAACCGGAATAAAATAGTGAGCAGGCGATGCTTCTACTTCCGGATGATCGCGAGGATCTCGTCGCGCTTTTGCTCCATGAGCTTCTGGTTCCTGGCCTCAAGGTTGAGGCGGACGAGAGGCTCGGTGTTCGAGGCGCGGACGTTAAACCACCAGTCGTTGTATTCAAAGCTGACACCGTCAAGCTCGAAGAATTTGCCGTCACTGTATTTCTTCTTCAGTGCGTCGAGCACTGCGGCGGTGTTCCTGACCTCAGAATTGATCTCTCCGCTGGCAAAGTATTTCTTGATCGGCTTGATGAGTTCCGAAAGCGGAAGGTCGCTCTTGCTTACAATGTTTGCGACGCAGATGACGGCCATGGCAGAGCTTTCGGTGAAATAGTTATCACGGAAGTAGTAATGGCCAGACAGCTCGCCGGCGAATATGCCGTTGCTCTCGCGCATCTGCTGCTTGATGAACGCGTGGCCCACACGGCTCATCATCGGCGTGCCGCCATTCTTTTCGATTACTTCCTTGACCGCCCAGCTGCTGCGGAGGTCGTAGAAAATCACACCCTTTTCCTTGGAGAGAAGATCCTGGGCGATAAGGGCGGTAATCATGTCCATGGCTACAACATTACCTTTTTCATCGATGAATCCAACCCGGTCAGCATCACCGTCGAACGCGGCGCCGAAGGCATATTTGCCTTTCCTGATCTTATCCTGCAATGCTTCAAGCGTATCGGTTTTCAGGGGATTGGCTTCATGGTTGGGGAATGTGCCGTCGAGGGTATCGAAGATCGGGTCGAATTCCAGGATTCCCTTAAGTGCCTTTGCTTCATAGATTCCCATGGCGTTTGCCATGTCGGCGGCAATCTTTACAGGCTTTGTTATGTGAGCCAGTTTTCGCACGTGCTCGCAGTATGACTGGACAATGTCGTGCTTGGATACGGTTCCGGGCCTTGCGGCAGGCGCATCAAAAGACTGATTCTCGACAATTGCCTCGATGTCCTTGATCCCAGTTGCGCCGCTGATCGGAATTGCCAGGTTTCTCGCCAGTTTAAGGCCGTTCCATTCGCCTGGATTGTGGGAGGCAGTAATCATTATGCCGGCATCGGCTTTAAGAAGGCCGTTGGCGTAGTAGGACATTGGGGTTGAGCACAGGCCGAGATCGATGACATCGGCGCCATGCATTGTCAGGGCTTTGCAGAGCGCTTTGAAAATCGGTTCGGAATGAGGCCGCATGTCGCGTCCGACAACAACTTTCCTGCATTTCAGGAAAGTTGCGAACGCGCGTCCGATCTTGAATACGATGTCCTCGTTTATGGTTTTGCCGTAAATGCCCCTGATATCGTATGCCTTGAATATTCCAGCCATGAATCTTGTCTCCTGAGAAAAAAATAAACAACCTTCAAAACAACGGGCCGGATAGTATTCTTGCGGGCACAGTATTTCAAGGAAGATGTGGAAATAAAGGGTCGTAATTTCGAGAAATCATGTGTTGATAGAGGCAGTACTATGATGTAACGTACAGCTCGCTTTTTTCACGGTAAGACTGTCATGTATAAACCGGTATCAAACAAAATAGAATTTGGCGAGATGGAGCGGGAGATCCTGGCGTTCTGGGAAAAGAACGGGACTTTCCAGAAGTCAATGGCTGACAGGAGATCGGCTCCAGAATTCGTTTTCTATGATGGACCGCCATTTGCCACGGGACTGCCGCATTACGGGCATCTGCTTGCCGGGACAATCAAGGATATCATTCCCCGGTACCAGGCAATGCGCGGGCATTTTGTTGACCGCCGTTTCGGCTGGGATTGCCACGGTCTGCCTGTCGAATACGAGGTAGAGCAGTCCCTGAGTATCAGCGGCAAGACCGAGATCGAGAAGCTCGGCGTGGGCAAGTTCAACGAATCCTGCCGGAGTATCGTTCTCAGGTACACGAAGGAATGGCGGGAAGTGGTTACACGCATGGGGCGTTGGGTGGATTTTGACCGCGATTACAAGACGATGGAGCCATCGTACATGGAGTCCATCTGGTGGGTTTTCAAGTCATTGTGGGAAAAGGGGTTGATTTACGAGGGTTCGAAAATACTGCCTTATTGTCCCAGGTGTTCAACGCCGCTTTCGAATTTTGAGACGAACCAGGGTTATCGCGATGTTACCGATCCGGCAATAACGATCAGGTTCAAGCTGGATAAGGAATTGAACGCCTACGTGCTGGCGTGGACGACAACCCCCTGGACGCTGCCTTCCAACATGGCGCTGGCTGTGGGCAGGGACATTACCTACGTGAGAGTGCAGGAGAAAGAAGCAGTTTATTATCTCGCGAAGGCAAGGTTCGCCGAATACTACAAGAAACCGGAACAATACGAATCGGTCAGCGAGTTGAAGGGATCAGCGCTTGTCGGGCTGACGTATGAGCCGCTTTTCCCGTATTTTGCCGGGAAGAAGGCGGAAGGCGCGTTCAGGGTGGTTGACGCCGATTTTGTTTCGACCGAAGACGGTACCGGCGTGGTCCATATTGCCCCTGGTTTTGGAGAAGACGATCACAGGCTTGGACTTTCCGTGGGAATTCCCGCTGTTTGCCCTGTTGATGCAGAGGGCCGTTTTACAGAAGATGTGAAAGACTATGCCGGGCAGGAGGTCAAAAAAGCTGATGCGGCGATACTTGCAAGGCTGAAGGAAGAGAAGAAGCTTGTTCATCGTTCATCGATCCTGCACAGCTATCCGCATTGCTGGCGATGCGACACGCCGCTTATCTACAGGGCTATTTCAACATGGTTTGTCCGGGTCGAACAGATCAGGGACAGGATCATCAAGGCAAACAAGACCATCCACTGGGTGCCGGAGCATCTTCGTGACGGCCGATTCGGGAAATGGCTTGAGGGCGCCAGGGACTGGGCCATATCGCGGAACAGGTACTGGGGTACGCCGCTTCCGATCTGGCGGAGCGAAGATGGACAGGAAGTAATATGTGTAGGTTCGATCAATGAACTTGAGTCCCTTTCTGGACAGAAGGTAAGTGATCTGCACAAGCACAATGTAGACCAGATCAACATCGCGTCCACGACCGGGAAGGGGAAGTTGACCAGGATACCGGAAGTTCTGGACTGCTGGTTTGAAAGCGGCGCCATGCCGTATGCCCAGGCCCATTATCCATTCGAGAATAAAGAGCATTTTGAGAGCCATTTCCCTGCCGATTTCATTGCGGAGGGATTGGACCAGACCCGCGGCTGGTTCTACACGCTCATGGTCCTTTCGGTTGCGCTTTTTGACAAGCCGGCGTTCAAGAACGTTATCGTCAACGGCCTTGTGCTTGCCGAGGACGGAAAGAAGATGAGCAAGAGGCTCAAGAATTACCCGGACCCAGTTCATGTCATCAACGAATACGGCGCGGATGCGCTGCGCCTTTATATGGTGAATTCACCCGTGGTTCGTACCGAGGACCTGTGTTTCTCCGAAAACGGTGTAAAACATCTCCTGCGTGACGTCCTGATTCCCCTGTGGAACGCGTACAGTTTCTTTGTGACCTACGCTAATATTGACGGGTGGACAGGGGCTGGAAAGCCTGCATCGGTAAGTCCAAACGTTCTAGACCGTTGGATCAGGAGTTCGCTTGAGAGCCTTGCGGCGAAGGTAACGGCTGCAATGGACGACTATGACCTGCAGAATGCGGCGCGGCCGTTTGTCGGGTTCATTGATGATTTGACCAACTGGTATATACGAAGGAGCCGCAGGAGATTCTGGAAATCGCAGGATGATGATGACAAGGAGCAGGCGTACCGGACACTTAATTACGTACTGCTCCAGTTGTCCAAGATCGCCGCTCCGTTCGTTCCATTTATAAGCGAGAGCATTTACCAGAACCTGAGGACAAAGGACATGCCGGATTCTGTTCATCTGTGTGATTTTCCGCGACCTGTGGCCAGTGACCGGGATGAAGAGCTTGAGGAGCAGATGGCCGAGGTTATGACGGTGGTCAAGCTCGGCAGGCTGCTTCGCGCGGAGAAGGACTTGAAGATACGTCAGCCGCTTTCCGTAATGCACGTGGTTGCCAGGAACCCCGCGATTCTCAAGAGGATAGAAGCCAGGACGGATATCATTGTCGACGAGCTGAATGTCCGTAAGCTGGCTTTTGGCGTTCACGAGACGGAACTGGCTGAGCTGAGGGCCAAGCCGGACTTCAAGAGGATGGGGCCCCGTCTCGGTTCTCTGGTCAAGGCTGCGGCAGGTGTCATTGCTAAGCTTGATGGCGAAACAATTGAGAAGCTCCTTTCGGGCGAAAAGGTGGCTGTTTCTGTCCAGGGAAAGGACGTGGTGCTGGAGCCGGAAGATGTGCTGGTGGAGCGTATTCCGCTGAAGGGAATGGCTGTCGCGTCGGAAGGCGCGATAATTGTTGCGCTGGAAACAGAGCTGACTCCGGACCTGGTCCAGGAAGGGCTGGCAAAAGAGTTTGTCAACAAGGTACAGAACATGCGCAAGACCGCTGATTTTGAGATTACGCAGAGGATAAAGATCAACTGTGCGTCTGATGGCCAGGTACAGGAAGCGGTTACTGCCTTCCTGGATTACGTGAAGACTGAGACGCTCTGCCTGGAATTGACTTTTGTCCCTGTCAAGCCTGCGGCGGGCAGCGACTGGGACCTTAATGGTCACGCCTGTTCCATAGAAGTTGTGCCGATGAAGAAGTAAGCTCTCCGTAGGCAAAGAGAAGAATTTCAACCACGGATGGCACGGATTCCAAGGATTTTGAAATATTGGGGTTTACAGGAATGACTGGCCGTGAGGCAGAGACTCAACACCGAAGAACGAAGCTACTGACTGGCCTATATCGTAGAAACCTTTCCTGATCCCGAGACTGATTCCTGTAATTCCCGGCCGAAACGCAAGAAGGGGGACATATTCCCTGGTATGGTCTGATCCCTTGAATGTCGGATCGTTGCCATGGTCGGCCGTGATGATCAGAAGATCACCGGCTGAAAGTGTTTTAATGAATTCCCCGAGGAAAGCATCAGTAAGCTGGAGTGCCCCGGCGTAACCTGCTGCGTCGCGACGGTGCCCGAAGAGCATGTCGAAATCAATCAGATTGGCAAAAACCATGCAATGGCCATCCTTGGAGGCCAGGCCCAGGAGCGCTTTCTGCGCGTCCTTGTTGTTCTCCATATGTATGCTCCTGGTGATTGGCGCGCCGGTGAAAATGTCGTCCAGTTTCCCGACAGTTATTGTCTGAATGCCGGCCTTATGGAGATTGTTGAAAATGTTCTTGCGTGGCATATGAAGTGAGAAGTCCCGGCGGTTTTCCGTGCGTGTAAAAGAACCGGGTTTTCCTTTAAACGGCCGGGCGATGACACGGCCGACGTGGTAGGGGTCGCACAGTTCGCGCGCGATGACGCAGGCGCGATAAAGTTCATCGAGAGGAATGATTTCTTCGTTGGCCGCGATCTGGAAGACAGAATCGGCGCTGGTGTAAACAATCCAGCATCCCTCCCTCAGTTGTTGTTCTCCAAGTTCATTGATTATCGCGATGCCGCTGGCTGCCTTGTTTCCGATTGCTTTTCTGCCGGTCTGCAGTTCGAACTTGTTTATCATGTCATCGGGAAAGGAAGGAGCGCCTGGAGGGAAGAGATGTAATCCTTTTTTGAGTTCAAGTCCGGCCATTTCCCAGTGCCCCGTGGTTGTGTCCTTGCCTTTTGACATTTCCTGCATTGCACCGAAACAGGCCAGAGGGGCAGGTGAGGGGGGTACACCATTGATTGAGAGGCCTTTTGTCAGCGTCGGGATATTACCCAGACCCAGTTTCTGAAGAAAGGGGAGTTTAAGGCCTCCAACGGCCTGTCCTATATGGGCAAGGGTATTTGCCCCGGAATCGCCATATTCCGATGCATCAGGAGCCTCGCCAATGCCAACGGAGTCCAGCACAATAATGAAGCATTTCATGGGTTAATTATAGCGTGTGCTGTTAATGGAGTAAATCATATTTGTGGACTGGGGAGAAAACAGGCAGCGCCGCTTGGGATTGGAAAAAGGTAGACAGAAACAATGAACAGGATCATAATAATCATGACAGGTGATCATGAAAACAGCAAGATTCTGGCATACTGAGAGCGATGGGCTTATCAAGTGCGACTTGTGCCCGCAGGGGTGCAAGCTTGCTGAAGGAAAATCAGGGTTGTGCAAGGTTCGCGGGGTTCGTGATGGTGAACTTAAGGCTATGGGATACGGCCTGGTTTCATCCTTTGGTTTGGATCCAATCGAGAAGAAGCCGTTGTATCATTTTCACCCCGGCTCCATGATTTTTAGTTTTGGCGGATGGGGCTGCAATCTTTCATGTGAATTCTGCCAGAACTGGGCCATCTCACAGGCTTTTGAGATCAGGTCAAAGAAGTACACTTCGGAACAGATAGTTGCGCAGGCACTTGAATCGAACTCAATCGGTATAGCCTACACATACAATGAGCCGTTGACAGGGTTTGAGTTTGTTGAAGAATGCGCCAGGCTGGCCAGGTCCAGGGGTCTTGCGAATGTACTGGTTACCAACGGTTTTATTAAACCTGAACCGGCCGCTGAACTCCTTCCTCTAATTGATGCGTTGAACATAGACATAAAGAGCATGGATGATGTTTTCTACAGGAAGAGGTGCCATGCTGCGTTGTCTCCTGTTCAGGCTTTTTCTGTCCAGGCTGTAAGGGCCGGGTGTCACGTAGAAATAACCAATTTGATTGTTCCTTCGCTTAATGATGATGATATCTTGATGAGAAGTCTTGCTGCCTGGGTCAGGGCCAATCTAGGGGAGACGACGCCATTGCACCTCAGTGCCTACCATCCGCAGTACAAGCTGGACATTCCGGTAACTCCGCTGGAGGTGCTTGAGCATGCCTTCGAGATATGCAGAGCTGAACTGCCTTATGTTTACATGGGAAATGTGCTGACTGACGAGGGAAGCAACACGATCTGTCCAAAATGCAAGAGCATCCTTGTTTCGCGGCAGGGTTACGAGACCATTATTACCGGTATAAAAGATTCAGCCTGTGCAAAGTGCGGCCGGAAGGCTGATATAGTTATTCGATAGGCTCTTCTGGTTGTGCAGGGGTATTGCCCGCGTTGGAATAATCAATAAATCCAGCCTTGTTCAGGAGATACTCTCTCCAGTCGTCGTATACTGCTATTGACAGTGAATTGTCGATTCCTCCGATCAACCTTGGCTTCAGCAATTCAATGGTTTCGGGGTCACCTGTTATCCTGTCAGCGACGAAGGTGATGAGTTTTCCGTCTTCTGTTTCCAATGGTTCGGATATTTCTCCTTTTGACAGGGAGAGTACTTTTGGAAGGGTAGTATCGAAATCCAGCGGTGGAACAGGCGGTGTATCACAGGCTGCGAAGACGATATTTGTACCGACTGTTGCGCCCTGTTCCTTCATGACTGATTCAAAAGTCCTGCCTGACTTCAGGGCTGCCAGGGCCTTGTCCCTTGCATCGTTGCACTTTTTGAGAAATGCCTCGGTTTCCGCGATTTGTTTTAACCTGGAAAGGGCCAGTTCTTCTGCCTCGGCAAATTCCGGCAGATATGATTTATTCCTGTTGTTTGCGGCGATCACGTACACGGCGTCTTCACCGTCGATGGCGTCGCTGAAATAGTGTTCTGGGTCCAACGGGTCGAGGTCGAACGCAATACGGTTGAAGATGAGGTTTACCTTGAGTTTCGGCACATCTTCATCCACTGCGAAGAAAACTGAAGTTGCTATATTAAGTCCGTTTTTCCTGGCAAGGTCCTCGAATGAAGGTGCCTTTCCGCTCTGGCCGGGTACGAGGCCTTCGGCAAACCGTGCTGCCGTGTCTTTTGCTGACGCCATGGCTTTTCCCCGCTTGAGTAAATCGGTTATCTCCTGTTTAACCTTTTCAAACGGTTTTGCTGCAGGGGCGTTGGTTCCTTCGGAAACGGTGAATCTTTCGATGTTATTTGTGTAGAACTCGCTGACTTCTTTTTCATCGGTTTTCACAGCTGAAAGGTAGTTGGTTACCGGGAAGCTTACGTACTTGACGTTCGCCTTTTCGGGGACACGGAACTTCTCCTTATTTGCTTCAAAGTACTTGCGGGCATCATCCTTTGTAACCGTGACCGCGGGTGTGTTTTCTTTCAGTTTCAATGTTGCAAACTGAATGGTGAACCGGTCGGTGTATTTCTTCAGCCTTTGGCTCAATTCGGCCGGAGATGTCCAGACGCAGATACCCAGGAGGGCTCCTAGTTTCCTGAGAACAATTTCTTCCTGCAGGTATTTTGCATAGGTGCTGTCGCCGATACGTTTTGATTCAAGGAACGCCATGTACCTGTTCTTGTTGAATTCGCCGTTCTCGTTCTGGAACATGCGGTCCTGGGCGAGGGAACCTGTCAATTCCTCTTCGGATGCCGAAACACCGAGTTTCTCTGCCATGGCCAGTGCTGCAAGGCGTTTCCATGCCTCATGCCTTACCAGATTGACTGTTTCCCTGGGCAGTCTTGTATAATCCCGAAACTGAACAGTATAAGACATGGCCTGTATTAAATCGGTGTTAGAGATGTCCTTTCCGAACAGTTTGCCTGCGGCATCCGGTTTACGCTCCGAGCAGCCACCACCGCTTTTTGATATTGCCGAGTATGAAAAGACGAATGAAACACTTACGATTATGGCGAAGAACCACCACAGCGTCTTATTGCGAATCATTTTATTAAATCTAGTGATCAGCATTGCCTGTTTTCCTTCCAAAAAACATGCATCCCGAAATACCATCCGGGATGCATGTCGTCAATAGTTTATTCCCCAAGACTCAATCTTCTAGCGTTTCCCGACAGGAGTAGGCGTTGGTCTTTCGCCCATAAGAGTCAGGAAGTCCCTCGGCGGTAAAGTAGTAGTTGTCGTTGTAGTAGTTGTTGTCGGGGTTGCGGTAATCGGCGGGAAGTCCTCGGTTACCGCTGTCTTTTCCTTGCCGGTTTCTTTTCCTGTTTCCTTTGGCACCGTTTCTTTCGAGCCTCCAGTCTGTTCAGCGGCGTCCGGGGCCCTGCCGTACGTGAAGGATTTTTCAGTCTTGTTGTCGGGGTTGATGAACAGGATGTGTATGAGCATGGTTGTTCCGCTTGCCGACAGGTTCCGATATATCTTCATGCTGTAACCGGCTTTGAGATCGGTGGCCATCTGCTCGCCCTGATCATTCTTGTGGTTAACGCTGAAGGTTCCCTTGTAATTCTTGATTCGGGTGAAGCTCTTGTTGGTGTTCTTAGAGATCGAAAGCTTGTCTTCTTTCTCGAACAGTGGAATGTCGAAATCAGCTCCGGAGAATTGCAGTTTACCTTCTTCGCACTCGGCCTCCACAACCTGGAGCTCTTTTTCCAGATATGACTTGATTGTGAACTTGCAGCCTATGGCCCCGCAAATTGCCGCGGCAGTCTCGACGTTCAGGCTGTTGTCCTTGTGGAAGTCCGGGATAAGCTCAACGTTGATCTCTCCCTCGGTCAGCTTGATTGTTTTTGCCTTTATTTCCTTGGCATCCTCGGTAACAGTCAGGACGGTGCTGGCCAGAACGCGGCACAAGTTCCCGGTGGAGAACAGGACAACGACTGATGACTTGCGTCCGGTCTTGATTTTCGTGCCGTAGGCATAAGCCTTGCCTTCCACGGCAGTTTCGAAAGCCTTGGCATCCGGGGCCATTACCTGGCAGTCGTTATTGATTTTAAGTAGTTTGAAAGCTGCATCGAAAGGAGCCGCCTTTACATTGCTGCTGCACATTAGCCCTGTCAGAACCAGCAAGGTTACGACTGCCGGATAAATTCTCTTCATGATTAACGTTCTCCCATTTTCTATAATTCCGCGAAATCATTTAGCAGACTTTTATAAATAATAGTCCCAAACGGGCATCATCGTCAAGGTCGAAGTCCTTTTTTTGTCATTGAACCTGGCCGTTGGGAGGTGTAAGAATTGCTTATTACTGGCGCAGTTCATGGGAGGGAAATGACGAGCCATAGAGGAAATCAGCAGGGCAAGCAGGCAGTCAAGACCCGTGCCGGCCTGCGGGTTATTTTTCTTTTATCCCTGTTGTCAGTTGAAGTTGCCATTCTTGCCGGTACGCTTGTAAAGTCATGGGAAACAGCATCCGCGGATCTGCTCATGTCTTGGCGTTACCGACTGCTTCCTTCGCCGGCGGCCAGGGTGAACCCCGGTGTTTCGGTCATATCCATTGATACGGAAACCGTTAACCAGCTGGGTCGGTTCCCGGCCGGAAAATGGCTTTCGCGCGAGGCGTTTTGCGATCAGCTTTCATTTTTCGATCAGCATCTTTCTCCTTCAGTTCTTGCGTATGACATTGTTTTCCAGGATTCGATTGGCAAGAGCGCCAGGAGGGTGCAGGATACCGTCGCCACTTCTGATACGCTCGGGCGGATAGTGAACGGTCTGAAGAAGATTGCTGATGATCCTGGCGAATCGCTGGATGCCCAGACCCTTTACGATATGAACGATTTTGCCCTGGAACAGGGCAATGTTAACATGGCGCACAAGCTGGCTTCGATTTCGGAGAACAAGCGCTTCCATACGGTGATGGGCTATTTTTTCCGCATGAAGCCGCCGCAGCCAGGCGGGCGTCAAGCTGTTCAGACGGGTCCTTCAGATGCAGCCGTCACCGTCGGGGCGGCTGAAGCCGCGGTTTCGGACGAGACTCTCTTTCTCCTTGATGTATCAATCCCTCCGGAATCCGTTCATTTTCCGGACGAGGCCAGCCGGCAGAATTATGAATTCATGGGAGAGTCCTTTGTCCTCCCCAGCAGGGCGTTGCTGGACTATTGTCTGCCCGGGTTTTTGAATGCCCCACCGGACGAGGACGGAATAATGAGAAGGGTTCCGCTGGTAATCGGGTTCAAGTACTTTGATCCGACGACAAAAAATGAGAAAGAGGCTTTTGTGCCCTCCCTGGCATTGATGGCGAGTATGCTCCATCTTGGTGTCGGGCTTCCGTTTTCGCCAAGGTCGGTTGAAGTTTTCCTGGGCAGGGAAGTGGTAATTCATTCGCCCTCCAGGGGAGATGTTCGTATTCCTGTCGATGAAAAGGGCAGGATGTACCTGAATTTTACCGCGAAGTTTGCAGATTTCACTTCCGTGAGCTTTATCAACGTTGCCCCGCCATTTTCGCGGACTTCTAAGGAGTACAAGGCGCGGCTTGCCGATAAGTACAGGAATACACTGAATGGCCGCCTTTCGGTAGTCGGTGTGGATTCCGCCGGGCTTGATATCGGCCCATGTCCCATTGAATCAAGGAGTCCCCTTATGGTTGTTCATCTTACTGCCGCTAACAATATTCTGAACCGGGAATTTATTATGCCGCTGAAGACAAGAGGGAAGGTGGTCCTCTGGGTGTGCCTGTTCCTAGCGTTTACGCTGGTGTGCCATATGCAGGCTACATCGCGTCTTGGTTTCATGACGCTGATTTTTGCCGGGTTGTATATTACGGTGGCATTTGCCTGTGTCTGCAGAAACTGGGTTATTCTGCCCCTGATTAGCCCGCTGGTTTTTATCGGAACGTGTTCTCTGACAGTGCTGTCATACCGGTTCCTTGCGGAGGAGAAGGCAAAGAGGCGGATAAGAAACATGTTTTCTACCATGGTTTCGGACCAGGTGCTTGCATATCTTGAGGAGAATCCTGACAGCTTTTCCCTGCGCGGCCAGAATGTTGACGCAACGGTGTGTTTCTCCGACGTTGTCAATTTTACCGGTATAAGCGAAAAGCTTACGCCGGAGCGTCTGACCGACCTGCTGAACCAGTATCTTACGCCAGCAACCGACATCATCATGAATTTCGGCGGGTATGTAGACAAGTATATTGGTGACGGCATAATGGCTGTATGGGGGGCACCGTATCCGGACCCGGACCATGCGATTGAAGCCTGCCGGGCGGCGATAAAACAGCAGGACATGCTTATTGATCTTAATAAAAAGATTCAGAAGGATTTTGGAGTGGAGCTTTCAGTCAGGATAGGCATCAACTCCGGAAACGTCAAGGCTGGTAACATGGGTTCCGCGCGGAAGTTCCAGTACACTGTGATTGGTGACGTTGTGAACCTTGCTTCCCGCCTGGAACCGGCCAACAAGGATTTCGGCACAAGGATAATCGCCGGTGATATCACTTACCGGATGGTGAAAGACAGGATTGTCACGCGCTGTCTCGGGAAGATAATAGTCGCGGGCAAGGAAGAGGCTGTTTCGATATACGAGATAATCGGGGAGAAAGGCCAGGTGGATGGCCGCATTCTGGAGGTTGTTGATTCCTACGATTCTGCATTGGGACTCTTCTTCCGAAGGTCATGGGCCGAATGCATCACAGTGCTGGATGCCATTCTGAAGAATTGCAGTGACGGACCGTCATTGTTCCTGAGGAATCGGGCCATTCATTACCAGTCAAATCCTCCTGATCCGGACTGGCAAGGGGAATATGTTAGGCATGGAAAGGCATAAGCGGGCATATCTGTGTCATGTTGCCGTTTTTGGCAGGAGAACAGAGAATATTGTTCCTTTACCCATCTCGGTAGAGAACACTATATCGCCTTTATGATCCCTTACGATACCGCGGGAGATTGACAAGCCGAGTCCTGTTCCCTTTCCCTTCGGTTTCGTGGTAAAGAAAGAGCGGAAGATTTCATCCCTGTTTTCCACTGGAATACCTGTTCCCGTGTCGGACACGTTGCATTTCCAGCAGTCTACGTTGCCTAACTTTGCCGATTCGATGGAAATGCCCAGCTTCCTTACCGGGAGTCCGGCCATGGCATCGCAGGCGTTTCCGATGAGATTGACAAACACCTGTTCCATGTGGTTTGAGCAACCCGTAACGTAATGTTCTTTTCTTGCCGTGTTGTTTATGACTTCGACGCCAGAAGAGGTAATCTTGTTTTTTGTTATAAACAGGGCATCGGAAATGCTGTTGTAAAGATCTATCAATTCCTGTTTTTCAGCCATTCCTCTTGAGAAATTCCGCAAATGGTCTGCGAGCTTCTGTATGGACTGGGAGGCTTTCTGAATGTCGCATGCAAGCGTATTGAGTTTCTCGAATGAGCCGGCGACGCCCTTGTTTGCCTTTGCAATTTCCCTTAGAAGCATATCGTTGGAAAGCAGGATGACAGTAAGGGGGTTGTTGATGTCATGGGCAACGCCGGAAGCCAGTTCCCCGATGGCGGCGAGCCGTCCTGCGTGTATAAGACTGGCCTGGAGCTCCTTGATCCTTCTCATGTCCCGCAGGATGGAGAATGTCCTCAGGAAATTACCTTCGTCGTCATAAATGCTGAATGAGCGGATTTCCACCGGAATCTTTGTCCCGTCCTTTGTCTTGAGAAGACTTTCGACAGATTTGTCTCCGCGCTCCTTGAGGTCGGAGAAACCGTCTTCGAGGGCCTGGAGCACTTCGTCTGCATAAATCTGACGGACGTTCATTGAAAGAAGTTCCGGGCGGGTATATCCTAGCAGGAGTTCTGCTTTTCGGTTTGTATAGATGATATTGCCATTGTCATCTATTGAGTGGATCATGTCGGGGAAATTGTCCAGTAGGATCTTGAAGATATCGGCATCAGGAATTTCGATCTCTTGTATGCGCATCTTGCTCATGATATGTACCAACTGTTTTTTATATAGCATGGACAATTGATTAAGTCAAAGTTTTTCCTAGTAAACATCACGTATATCGTGCTATTTTCAATGTTAGTCGAATTATACTTTGAATCTCATATTTGAATTACAGGAGAACGTTTATGGGCATGTTTGGCAAGTTGTTTGGGGGCGCCGGGGGTTCGGAACCTTCACGGCCTGACAATGCGGCCCTGATGGCTAAGATCCGGCAGTCCGAACTTTTCCGTGATTTGCCTGCAAAGAATATCGAAGAGATGTTTTCAAAGATGGAAACTGTCAAGGTCAAGGCCGGTGACACCATAGTTGAGCAGGGTGCTGAAGGCGACTACTACTATCTTCTTGTTTCAGGCAAGGCACAGGTCATGAAATCGGGCGGCGATGGGGTTCCCAGGGTGGTTGCGGAATTAGATGAACCTGTGGGGTTTGGAGAGGAAGCCTTGATTTCAAATGCGAAGCGGAATGCCACAGTCAAGATGACGACAAATGGCATTGTAATGCGCCTGTCGAAGGATGCATTTGATGATTTTGTGAAGGAACCCCTGGTAACATGGTTTTCGGCCCTTGAAGCCCAGGATAAGGTTACAAACGGCGCCAGATGGATTGATGTGCGGGAGCCCGAGGAGGCAAAGCAGGGTCACCTGCATGGTGCATTGTTTATTCCCCTGTCTGGTATCAGGACGCGAATGAACGAACTTGATAAATCGATCATTTACATCTGTTACTGCCAGAATGGCCGACTCAGTTCAACTGCCGCGTTTCTTCTCCGGCAGCACGGTTATAATGTCGGAGTGCTGAGGGGCGGGTTGCAGGTTCTTAAGCGTTAAGGCCAGCAGTAATCTATACACAGGAGGGGGTTATTACCGGTCGGCTCCAATTGTGCATGCTTGTTTTATCTTTGCTGTTTGCTTCAGCTGCATTGCGTGCGGCAGAAATACATGATGCGGTTGAGGCCGGGAACGTGGCAAAGGTGAAACAGATGGTTGCTGCAGATCCATCAGCTGTCAATGTCCAAAGCGATGGTGGTGTGACACCTCTTCATCTGGCTGCGGGCCTTAATAACAAGACACTTATTCGCTTCCTGATCAGTAAAGGGGCCGATCTTCGTGCCACCACAAAACAGGGATGGACTCCGCTTGCATGGGCTGCCCGGATGAATGCCTCTGACTCTGTTGCAATACTTGTATCTGAATATGGTGCCGATCCCTCGGAGGCGTGCAAGATTTTCGAGAAACTTGTAAGTGAAGATCCTGAAAATGTAAAATATAATTACGCTTTCGGGCTTATCTGCCTTGCGATGAAAGACTATTCCCGCAGTGCCGAGTCTTTAAAGAAGGTGTTGAAGAAGGAGCCGGGAAACGACAGGGCTAGGGTGGAACTTGCGCTTTGCCTGAAAGAAATGAAGAGGTTCAGGGAAGCGAAGGAAGAATTCCTTAAGGTTAAAAGCAATATCGATACCAGAATGGCCGGCCTGGCTCAGAATTCGATGGAGCTGATCAGGGAGAGGAACGCCAGGAACAAGATTGACGGGCAACTGCTGGAAATAGAACAGGGATCGAGGCGATGGCAATACAGCGGTCGTATTGATGCCATGTATTTCAACGACAGCAATGTCAATGTTGGCCCGGATTCAGCACGGATAAGCATTTCCCCTATCATTTTCGGATCGCAGACAATTTCTGAGCTGACGGTGCAGCAGGCTTCCATGCCGGCAAAATCGGAAGGGTATGCGATGTCGGTTTTTGCCGATTCAGTTTACGATGCAGGTGAGCAGGGAAAGTGGGGGTGGGGCACAACCATTGGCTACTACCAGAACTGGCTTGATAAGAATGAACAGTACGAAAGCCTTTTTTGCCAGCTGGATAATGGTCCCAGGTATTTTGGCCAGAGAAGCTACTTCCAGGCGCCATTGCGTCTTGCATATATAGCAACAGGCGGAAATTCCCTGGTCGATCTGTACGGTATTCATCCTGCCTACGTTTATGCGTATGGTCCTTCGGGCGAATGGCGGTTTGCAACACTTACCAGCTTGGAAGGTCGTGATTACGAAAAGCTTAATGACAGGGACGGCTGTTACGTCTCTGCCGGTGAAGTTATTCGTCATTATTTTGGCAGGGACAAGCACAGTATTCTGATGGGCCTTACATTTGCGCACGATTTTACAAGGTCGGCGGTTTATGAGTACACCAGCCGGGAATGGCAGTTTGGTTTTGATTTCAAACTGCCGTGGCAAACTGTTTTATACGGGCGCCTGAGGTATGTTGTTTCGGACTACAGCGAAAGAGAAACGCTGGCTCCTTCTGATAGGAATGACAGCCAGAATCAATATACAATCGGCCTGAGCAAAATGATTACCCCGCACTGGGGGATGGATGCTAATTTCCAGCAAACCGACAATACATCCTCTTTTGCCCTCTACCAGTATGACCGTCATGTTGCGACGATCTCAGCATTCTGTATTTTCTGATAAGAGGTGTTTTTCAAATGAATATCTTCAGGAAAGTGTCCCCGGTTGTTATAACCGGGGTAGTTCTGACTTTTATTTGTCTTGGCCTGTACATTTCGGGTTCAACCTTTATCCAGGCCGTCTCAAATTATGCCTACAATTCTTTAATGAAGGGTGTTCACAGTCCTCCTAAGTCCGGCCGGGTTGTGATTGTCGATATTGATGATGAAAGCCTTGGCCGGCCTGAAATCGGGCAATGGCCATGGCCCCGCTACCTAGTGGCGGAGATGACAAAGAATATCCTGGGTTCTGGCGCTTCCGTGGTGGCCTTTGACGTTGTTTTCTCAGAGAAGGATAGAACATCACCTTCCGTGATTCGAGCCAACCTGAACCGTTACTTCAACCTGAATGTTGAATTGAGCGGTGTCCCGGAAAACCTATGGGATTATGACCTTCTCTTTGCAGATGTTCTTAAGCGGGGCAAGACAATCCTTGGTTGTGCCATGGTGCTTTCAGATGAACCGCTGGATGTAATCGATAAATCAATTGATCCTTCATTCAGGCAGAATTACTGGCTGAAAGGGAAGAACAAGCATTTGCTGGACAAGTACCTGTTGCCGGCGAAAGGGCTGACCCTGTCAATACGTCCGTTGACTGAAGCTTCCAGAAGTGCATTCTTCAATGCCACGGCTGACAATGACAATATTGTCCGGAGCAATCCACTCGTCTGGATGTACGGTTCCACGAAGAATTTTGAATCAAGGATATATCCTGCTCTGGCCCTTGAAGCTCTTCGCCTGGACATGGGGCTCGAGAAATGTATCATCGAGTACGATGACTACGGTGTGACTCAAATCAAACTGAAAGACATACTGATCCCGGTGGATAAATGCGGAAGGCTGATTGTAAACTTCAGAACAATCAATAAGTCACCGAGGACCGGTTTTAATTCTTCATTTCCAGTCTACCCGGCATGGGAAGTTCTGTCGGGCAAGGTCAGCAGGTCCGAGCTTTCGAACAAGATAGTGTTTGTAGGCACTTCAGCTGTAGGATTAAACGACCGGCGTGCTATTCCGCTGACTCAGGATTTTTCAGGGGTCGAAGTGCACGCTACTATCGTGGATAACATTCTTGCCGGTGACATGCTTTACATGCCCAACTGGATGGAGGGAGTGCATTGCATAGCAATAGTGCTCATGGGGCTTTTCCTGACATTTTTCATTTCCAGGGGCATATCTTGGCTGTCATTCCTGATGTCGCTGCTGATGATCGCTGTCATGCTTGTGATGAGCCTGATTCTGTTTGGGCGGTATCACATTGTCTTTGTTCCTGTGTGGGTGATTTTATCAATCATTATCATCTACCCGACTCTTACGATGATAAAGTTCTGGCAAGAGGAGCTTCAGAAGAAGCGTGTCCGGGACATGTTCGGTACGATGGTTTCCGAGAATGTGCTTCATTTCCTTGAGAACAATCCAGGCAGTTTCTCCCTGTCCGGGCAGAAGAAGGAAGCGACGATGTTTTTCTCCGACATTGCCGGTTTTACAACTATTTCTGAGAACCTGCCGCCGGAGAAACTTTCGGAATTTCTCAACAGGTACCTTAGTCCCATGACGCACATAATCATGGACCGGAACGGTTATGTGGACAAATACGAGGGCGACTTGATCATGGCAGAGTGGGGTGTTCCGTACTCAATGCAGGATCATGCAAGGCAGGCTTGTCTTGCCGCCATTGAGCAGCAGGAAAAACTTGCGGAATTAAGGCCGGTACTCAAAAAGGAGTTTGGCCATGAAATATTTGTCCGGATGGGCATAAATTCCGGGAGTGTGACAGCAGGAAACATGGGCAGTGACCGGAGGTTTCAGTATACAGTTATGGGTGATGCGGTCAACCAGGCGGCACGGCTGGAGCCGGCGAACAAAGAATATGGAACGCTCATAATCATAGGCGAGACGACCTACGGCGAAGCGGCGGAAGCCATAGAGGCAAGACTGCTCGATAAGATGGTTGTAAAGGGCAAGAAGAAACCCATCGGTATATACGAGCTGATTGGCAGGAAGGGGTGTTTATCGCCGGAAAAGCTCAAGGTTGTGGAATTGTATCAGGAAGCACTGCGTTTGCACTGGGAACGCAGGTGGGATGAGGCTATTAACCTTCTACAGAGTGCTTTAGAACTTGACCCGGGGGATACTCCAGGTGCTAAACTCCTCGAGCGTATTCAAAAGTATAAATACAGCCCTCCGCCGGAAGGGTGGACTGGTGAATACATGCAGACTCGGAAAGACTGATATTTGTCATGCTGCGGTTGCAGAGGGAGGATGGTAGGTAATGTCTCAAATACTTCTAGTAATCGGTGATAAGAATACTTCGGCAATCCTGGTCAAGCTCCTGAAGACTGAAGGGTACAAGGTCACATCTGCTGCCGATCCATCCAAGGCCAAGGACATGATTCAGTCTGAAAAATTCAATTTGATGATCACAGCTGTAGGCAAGGGAGCAGGGGCGGATGAGGTGATCGACCTGATCAGGGTGGGTCGTATCCAGCAGCCTGCAATGCCGGTTATTGCGATAGTTGAACATGATGGGGGCAAGACCAGGGACCGGTTATCCGAACTGCACCTTTTTGAGTGTATTGAGAAACCGTTGAAGGTGGACAAACTTGTAATTGCTGTTCAGAAAGCCGTGGACGTAAATGATGCCCTTCTAGCCGAACACGTTAACCTTAATTTACAGCTTGAGACCTGCTACCAGTTCGAAGGCATCGTGGCTGAGAGCCAGTCAATGAAAAGCGTCTGTGACATGATCAGCAGGGTGGCTGGAACCGATGTTACGATCCTTATCGCCGGTGAGCCTGGCACGGGAAAGGAGCTTCTTGCCCGTACGGTCCATGCTAACAGCCGTCGAAAAGACAAGATCATGGTGGCAGTCGATTGCTCGGGGGCTGATGCCCAGCAGGTGCTTTTTGGCCCTGGTGGTATCGAGAAGGCAGTTTCCGGTACACTTGTACTGCTTGACATAGATCGCCTGCCTCAGGCGTCTCAGCAGATGCTTTTCAAGTGCCTGCATGAGCGGAAGCTGGTAAAGGCAGGGTCATCCCAGGCAGTTACGGTTGACGTCAGGATCATTGCGACGACGAGGGCAAATCTTCAGCAGCTTGTTGCCGAGGGGCAATTCCTGCCTGACCTCTATAAAATTATTAAGATAATATACATACAGATTCCTCCACTGCGTGACCGCCGCCAGGATATTATGCCGATTATAAGGCAGGTTTTGAGGAAAAAGATCGGTGATGCTAAAGCTCTACCGGTTCTGGAAAATGACGTTACAGATATGCTTCAGAACTATTCCTGGCCGGGAAATACAAGTGAGATTGAACGCGTTTTAGACAAAGTGCTTGCCTCTTCGTCCGGGGGTAAGATTACAAAGGCTAATCTGCCGCCTGAAGTGAAATAGTGAATTTCCGGCTACGGTTTCTTTGACAGGACCATGCCTTCCCGTGCAATACTCGTGCATGCAAATTCGTGCCTGGCTTTACTCAGTATCTGTTCCAGTTCCCTGTCGGCTCGTGTGGGTGCGTGATGGGTAAGGATGAGGCGCCCGACACCTGCGTTGGATGCTATTCTTGTTCCAGTTTGCCATGAGCTGTGTCCCCAGCCGCGGTGGGTAACGTATTCTTCGGGAGTGAACTGAGCATCATAAACCAGGAAATCTGCACCCCTGCAGAAGTCTATGAAACCAGTGGAAATTGCATCAGGATCATATTCAACGTCGGTAGCTATTACGATTGTGTTTGTTTGTGTTTCAATCCTGTATGCCAGGCACGACTGGGGGTGAGGGACACTGAACCATGATATCCTGACTCCATAAACCTCCATGGCGTCATGCCTGACAGGAATATCTTTCAAGGTCATGTTTGCTGCTGTTTCTCCGAGACCGATTGGCCAGTATGGTTTATCCATGAAAGTCTTAAGCGTGCTTTTCCAGTTATCATGCCTGCGTGGATCGGCCATTATGGTTATCCGCTTATTCTTTACATAAACGGGGTCAAAGCATGGAAATCCTATAATATGGTCCATATGGAAGTGGGTGAAAAACAGGGTAAGCGGAAGTGTTTTGGATAAACCCGCTATTTCTTCTGCAACATGGGAGATGCCGGTGCCGGCGTCAAAGGTAATAATACCTTTGTCGGTTCGGATACTGTAGCAGGTGGTATTACCGCCGTATTTCAGATATCTTCTGCCGGTGGCAGGAAGAGTACCTCGCGCGCCCTGTATGATGAAATCAGGCATGTTTATTGTCTTTATGTTCAACGTGAAATGCTAGAATACATGAAGGCATGTGTCAATTTATTAGAACCTGTTATCGGCCGGGATGCCGAATTTCGTGGAATAACTATGCTGGAGTGATGTAGATTTCAGCAGAGATATGAGCATTCTAGGATTTGTCGGAAAACGTGCACTTTTGAAATGGCGTTCCATCGCCACGGTGACTGCTGTAATCTGCGAAGTACTGTGGGCAGCTTTACATCGCAGGTGCTGGCCCCGAACAGTACGTGAACTTCTTGTTAAGCAGATTCTTTTTACTGCGGTCGATGCGTCAGGCCTCGTGGTCCTTGTTGCCATTCTGTCAGGTATCTCGATTGTTACGCAGGCGAATGTATGGTTGAGCAGGTTTGGCCAGTCTGCGATGCTAGGCTCCGTACTGGTTGCCGTCATTATCAGGGAAATAGGCCCTTTGCTTGTCAATTTTATCATCATAGGGAGAAGTGGCACGGCTGTTGCTACGGAACTGGCCTCCATGAAAGTCCGGCGCGAGATCAATGTTCTTGATGCGCAGGGTGTCGATCCGCTGATATATCTTGTGATGCCGCGTGTCATAGGAATAACCATTTCTGTAATCTGCCTTGCCGTGATTTTCTCAGTTGTCTCTCTCGCCAGCGGTTATTTCGTGAGCCTTGCGATGGATGTGACAAAGGGGGACTACAGCCAGTTCACAGGCAATGTGTTAGGTGCAATTTCCAAGCGTGATGTTGCCAACTTCCTGGCCAAGACGTTAGTGCCGGGTCTGGTCTCGGGCGTTATTTGCTGTGTAACAGGACTGGAAGTACACGGATCGGTCACCGAAGTGCCTCAGGCGGCAACCAGGGGAGTGGTTAAGTCTATTTCTGCTGTGTTGGTAGTTTCTGCGGTTGTCTCAATCTTAACGTATATTTGAGAATGGTATGGCCAAAGATAAGATACTTGAATTTTGCGAGGTAAGCACGGCCCCGTTACCGCCACAGGCAACAGGCATGTCAAATGTAACTTTTGCCCTCGGTGGCGGCGATCTTGCACTCTTTCTCGTTGAGGGGGAGAGTGATTCTCTGTCATTTTGCGATCTTGCAGAGGGCCTTATTGAGCCGGATAAGGGAACTGTCAGCTTCATGGCCCAGGACTGGAGGGTAATGCCGGTCTCCCTAAAAGAGGAGATGCGCGGCAAGATCGGCAGGGTTTTTGAGCGTGACGGCTGGGTCAGTAATCTGAATGTCAGGGAGAATATTGAACTTTCTGAACGTCACCACACCCTGCGTAGTGACAGTGCTATCAGGAAAGAGGCTGAGCAGCTTTGCAGTTTTACCGGGTTGCCGACTCTGCTTGATCAGCGTCCGGATTTTCTCAATCGAAGTGTTCTTCGACGAGCGGAGTGGGTCAGGGCTTTTCTTGGAAAACACAGCCTTCTGCTTCTGGAACATCCGGAAAGCGAGGTCTCATCCGAGTTTCTGCCGAAGCTCATTGAACTCATTGCAGGAGCCAGGGAACAGCAAAGTGCGGTCGTATGGATAACATCGGACAGGGAGATCTGGAGTAACAGGAATTTTATTGATGGCAGTCGTTTCAAGATAACCAACGGACAGGTGACGCAAGTTCAGGAGGTTTGAAGATGGAAAAGACATTTAAATTCAGATACGTAAATGAAATTGTCGGGGGATTTGTTTTTCTGGCCCTCGTTCTTATGCTTGCAGGTATCTTCATGGCCGGTCACTCGCAGGGCTGGTTTGAGAAGAAAGCTGTATTGAGGACAGCATTCAACACTGATGACGGTGCGTTCGGATTGAGGGAAGGTGATGAAGTTCGTATCAGGGATACGCTTGCCGGGAATGTCGGGCCGATCATTCCGCTGCATGATGGCACTATACAGACTACGTACATGATCAAGTATCAATTTCTTTCGCATCTCAAGCAGGGGTCTGTTGCTAAAATCAGGAAGAAATTTGCCCTGGCAGGTGATTCTATAGTTGAGATCCAGGTTGGCAAAGGTGAGCTTATGAAGGACGGCGATTTCATAGAATCCAGAAAAGACGAAGAATTGATGGATAAAGCGAACAAAGCTTTGACTGAAATTCAGAACGTTGTGATGCCGATAATGAAGGAAATGACTCAAGTACTTGCGAACCTCAATAAGATTACCGGAGATATTGAGAAAGGGGAGGGAGTTGCCGGCTCATTGCTCAAAGACCAGGAACTGGCGAAGGAGATGAAGAAGGTTGTAGTAAACGTGAATAACGTAATTCTCGATACCAGAACCGCTGTGAAAGAAACAAAGAGGCTTATAAAGGGAGTTCAGAAGCACTGGTTGTGGCGGAAATACATGACAAAGGACAAGCCGCCGGAAATTCTGGTTCCAGTGGGGTCAGTCAGGGATGGACTGGATGATGAAATGCAGGGTTTCAAAGCAGAGCTCGCCGAGGCAAGGACCGCAAATGACGGAGAAGCCATTGCCCGTTCCTCTTACAATCTGGCAGTGTGTATGATCGAGAAGGGTGATGTGAAGGCCGTGATGCCGCTTATTCATGAATCGCGTGATGAGCTAAAGTCGATGAAGAAGGATGTATTGTGCACGTATGTACTCGAGGCACAGGCAATGAGGAAAGACGGAAAGCTTAAGGATGCTCTTGCCTTGGCGGAAGAAGCCAGGAAGCTGATTAACCGATCGACAGAATATGGAGTGGCCCTTCAATGTCATGCCATTACTGCCGATTTACTCAGGGAGAACGGAAACATTGCTGGGGCCAGACAGGAAATGAAGAAAGTGGATTCGCTTGCAGGCAAAGTCGAATCGCCTGTAATGAAGTCCATAGCAGCAGGTGGTGCTGCACGGCTTTACCTGTCCGAGGACAAACCTTCTGATGCAGCAGGTAATTTTGACAGGGAAGCGGATTTTCTTCGTGAGGCTGGTCTGTATGGGAAAATGGCTGAATCCCTTGAGATGGCGGGGAAATCATATGGATTGGCAAAGAACTATGTTTTGTCTGCTGACCGCTATTTCCGTGCAGGACGAAGCCTTTTCTCCGCGGGAGAGATTGAAATGGCAAAGAATGATATCAAACAGGCATCTGAAATGGCCAGCAGTGGCAATGACAGGACTCTCCAGGAAAGAATCAGCGAATTTCTTAATGAAATGAAGGACTTTCGTGTTGAGGCAGACTAAAAAACTTGGCTATTTTGCTTGATATTAGACAGACGCATCTCTATAACCCCTCAATGTATCGTTTGAAGTGACCAATATCCAACATCGAGAATGTAAAGCGAGGTTCCTATAGATGGCCAGATCCAAGTCGAAACAGCGCGCCAAAACCCACAAGATCCGAACCAAAAAGAAGGCAATAAGCAGGGGAAGCAAGAAGACAGCACGAAAGAAAAAGTCTCTTAAGCATAAGACCTCAGTAAAGATCAGAAAAGGCCGGAACAAGCCGAAAGAAGCCTTAAAAAAGAAAAAAGGCCTGCTGAAGCTTTCTGATCATATTTCCGAAAGAGATCCTGAAGTTGACCTGCCTCTGCCAGGCACCGCTGACGGTAAGCCAAACAGGGAAGAGCGCAACGAGAAAATCAAGGGCCTCCTTAAGCTTGCCGAAGAACAGGGATATCTTACCTATGATGATATTAACGAAGTTATCCCGGAAAATGTAATCAGCCCCGAAGAGCTTGAGTCTTACCTTGTGCTCCTCAGGAGTATGGACATCGAGATTATCGAGTCTTCTGATGTCGACAAGTACCGCAAGAATGCCGAGAAAGCCCAGAAAACCGGGAAAAGCTCACGGCTCGATTTCTTTGATGATCCTATCAGGATGTATCTGCACCAGATGGGGCAGGTTCCGCTTCTGACGCGTGAGCAGGAAGTAGAGATATGCAAGCGTATTGAGAAGGCTGAAATCAGCGTCAAGGGTGTCTTCAACAAGCTTGGATTTGCTGCCGACATGTATATGGATCTTGTTGCCAGGCTGGAAGAGGGCCGGGAACGATTTGACCGTATTGTCACTGATAAATTTGTGGACAGCCGTGACAGGTATGTGCGGCTTCTGCCCAAGGTCAAGAAAACCATAGTCAAGCTTCATAAGCACCTCATAAAGCAGGGCGTTCGCACGCGAAATGCTAGGCACTCGCTCCGGCCGCGTAACGAGAAGATCCTGGAGAAGTTGCGCGAACAGATAAAACTTGCATTTGAGAATCTGCATTTCAAACAGAAGGTGGTGGAGCAGATCGCCTCCGATGCAGATAAATTCTACCGGGAATTCAAGCAGTGCGTTTATGACGTTGATACGCTTGATAAGTCGAGAAAAAGCAAGAAACGTGACGCAATGCTCCGGCATAAGAAGAAACTCCTTGCAAAGATGGAAGCCATTGCCTGCATGGACAAGGGTGAGTTTCTTGTTTCGTTCAAGGAATTGAAAGAGTCAATGAAGAACGGCCAGAAGGCCAGGACCGAAATGGTTGAGGCCAATTTGCGCCTGGTAATCAGTATCGTGAAGAAGTACATGAACAGGGGTTTGTCTTTCCTCGACCTTATCCAGGAAGGCAACACAGGGCTGATGAAAGCCGTTGAAAAATTTGAATACAGGCGGGGATATAAGTTCAGCACATATGCCACCTGGTGGATCCGCCAGGCTGCGACGCGCGCAATAGCTGATCAGGCCCGTACGATCCGGATTCCCGTGCATATGATTGAAACCATCAACAGGCTGTTGAGGGTTCAGAAGAAGCTTGTCCAGGAATACGGAAGGGAACCGACACCGGAAGAGGCAGCGGCCGAGATGGATATGCCGGTGGAAAGGGTCAGGGCCGTATACAAGATGGCCCAGCAGCCAATATCGCTGCAGAGCCCGATTGGAAAAGGTGACGACGCACACTTCGGTGATTTCATCGAAGACAAGTCGGCGGAAAACCCTTCCGAGATGACGGCACACAGTATGCTGAAGGAGAGGCTCAAGGACGTTCTGGACACATTGACTGCCCGCGAAAGGGCGGTACTGGATTACCGTTTTGGACTCACGGACGGTTACTCCAGGACACTGGAGGAAGTGGGTAAACAATTCTCAGTCACACGTGAACGCATCCGTCAGATTGAGGCGAAAGCTTTGCGCAAGCTCCGGCATCCTACGAGAATGAGGAAACTTGACGGCTTTCTGGAAATGAAATAGCTACCACAAGGAGAGTAGATTCATGCAAAGTAGTAACGTAGTTTTGGTTTCCCTTTTCAGTCTTGCCTGGTTCCTGCTGGGTATAATAGTTGGCAGGGCAATTGGAAGGAAGAAACCGGGATCTGTTAGATTCCGCAGGGACGATGACGAGAGGGGCAGCGGAAGTGGCGACAATGTTGAGTTGTACGTCGGAAACCTTTCTTATGACGTTGACGAAAAGGAGATGCGCCGGGCTTTTGAAGCATACGGTAAGGTCGCCTCGGCCAGAATCATCAAGAACAAGTTTAATGGCAAATCCAGGGGATATGGATTCGTTGAGATGCCCGAGCGCAGCCAGGCAATGGCGGCAGTCAGGGCGCTGAACGGAAACGAAATGAAGGGCCGCAGGATTGTCGTTAACGAGGCAAAATCGGAGCCAAGATAACCGTCTTCCTGAAGACTTTTGACCGCATTTTCTCCTCTGCCGTCAGGGCAGTGGAGCGTGGAAGTTAATCACAGCACAATGCTTTCGGCTATCGAATGAGCCTTTGCCGGCCCTTCGACTATTTCGATGATGGCCAGAGCAAATTCAAAAGCTGTCCCCGCACCCCTGCTTGTAACTATATTCCCGTCTATGACAACCGGATCATCAATCAGATTGGCTGAAGTCAGCCTGGCAGCAACTCCCGGATGGCAGGTTGCTTTCTTTCCTGTGAGTACGCCGGCAGCCTGCAAAACCAGGGGTGCTGCGCAGATAGCTCCGACAATCTTGCCGCCATGCGCAAAATCACGAACTGCCGCGAGAATTTTGGCGCATGAGGCAAGAGAATCAGTACCTTTTGCTCCACCTGGCAGGACGAGGATGTCGAACGAGGAGGGTACAATATCTTTCCAGGGTTTATCAGGTACCAGGCGAACTCCGCGGGATGCTGTGACAACGGTGTCGCTCATTCCTGCGGAAACGACGGTCCATCCGGCTCTGCGGAACAAGTCAATAGGGATGACAGCTTCTATTTCTTCAACACCGTCTGTAAGCGGGATAAGTACTTTTGTCATAATAGGCGCTCCAGCTGTGATCACATTTCATTCGTGCAACAATGTAAATCTGTTGATAGTATCTTTCCTTTGACTATGAAGTATATCAGCACTAGAGGGGAAATCAACCCCGTCAGTTTCCGCGATGCCGTCATGATGGGTCTGGCTAGAGACGGCGGCTTGATCATTCCTGAATCAATCCCTGATGTTTCCGTCAACCTGGCAGAATGGAAGAGCCTGTCATATACGGACCTCGCTTTTGAGGTGATGAGACTTTATTCCGATCTGCCTGAACAGCATCTCAAGGACCTTATCCTCCGCAGTTACCAGGCTTTCGATAACCCTGAAATAACACCGGTTTCATCTGTTGATGGTATTTATGTGCTGGAACTATTTCACGGGCCGACTTTGGCATTCAAGGATGTTGCCCTGCAGTTTCTCGGTAATATGTTTGAGTACATAATCCGGGAATCCGGCAGTGAGTTGAATATTCTCGGGGCAACCAGCGGAGACACCGGAAGTGCCGCAATACATGGTGTAAGGGGCAAACATTCGATGCGTATCTTCGTAATGTATCCCCACAACAGGATCAGCAGGACCCAGGAAAGGCAGATGACCTCGGTCATGGATGATAATGTGTTCAATATCGCTATTGATGGCACTTTTGATGACTGCCAGGGCATTTTGAAGGCAATTTTCACCGACCTTGGTTTCAAGGACCGTTATTCGATGACTTCGGTAAACTCAATCAACTGGGCGCGTATACTGGCGCAGATTGTTTATTATTTCTATGCGGCATTCAGGGTAATGGATAAAGCCGGTGCAAAGAGAGTCAGCTTTACGGTTCCGACGGGGAATTTCGGTGACATATTTGCAGGGTATGTAGCAGTCAAGATGGGGTTACCGGTTAAGAGTCTTATTCTTGCAACTAATGAGAATGATATCCTTTCCAGGTTTTTCAATTCAGGGGAATACAGCAGGGGCAGGGTTGTAGAAACTTTAAGTCCTTCCATGGATATACAGGTTGCGAGCAATTTTGAGCGTTATCTCTATTATCGCCTGGATGGTAACACTTCGCTTCTAAAGGAGATAATGACTAAATTTGCAGGGACAGGAATAATGCGCTTGGATCCCGGCACGAACAGCATCAAGGATGTCAGCATCCAGGCAGGTTCAGCAGACAGGAAAGAGATGCTTTCGACCATTAAAGAATTTTACGAGAAGTATTCGTATCTTCTCGACCCTCATACCGCTGTGGGTGTATCTGTTTCTTTAAAGCACATTGTAAAGGATGAGCCAATGATTTGCCTTGCGACGGCCCATCCAGCCAAATTCGGTGAAGCCATTAAACAGGCAACCGGTCGCGATCTGGCGCGTCATCCCGCGATTGATGCGCTGGAGAATCTTCCCCTGAGGAGGGACATTTTGCCGGCTTCCGTTACCGAGGTTCGCAAATATATAGAACAAAAGGTAAGCAAATAATAATGAGTGGGACATATGGATATTGAAAAAATAAAACAGGATATTCTAGAACTTCTGCATGGTCGTGCGGATTCGCCGATGACCTCGAATGAAATATCAAAGGCGCTTAAGTTGCAGGGGCAGGCAGGCAAGAAGATTCAGAAATGGCTGAACCAGCTTGTTGTAAGCGGCGCAATTGTAAGAATAAAGGGAGACAGGTTTTCGATAGGAGAACCCGCTGACCTTGTGACGGGGAAACTCGATGTTGCCCGGTCCGGCAACGGATTCCTTACTGAAACAGGAGGGCCCGATATATTTCTGCCTGCCAATGGCCTCGGGACAGCCCTGCCAGGCGACAGGGTAGTAGTAAGGATTGATGCGCCCGGTACCGATCAAATAGAAGGGAAGAAACGCACGGGAACGATAATACGCATTCTTGAGCGTTCAAGGCGCGATATTGTCGGGACTCTCCGTTCAACAGGCAAGTTTTATTGTGTTGTACCCATAGACCCGTCTTATACACAGGATTTCTATGTCCCTGATCCCAAGGGTGCGCGAATCAATGACCGTGTTGTAATCAGGTTCGAAGGATGGCAGAACCGCCATGTAAGTCCGGAAGCCCGGATTATCGAGGTTCTTGGCCCCGCGGATAAGCCGTCAAATGACACCATCTGCATTGTGAGGCACTTTGGATTCAAGGATGAGTTTCCTACAGCTGTGATGAGGGAAGTTGAGCGGGTCTCGATGATGATGGAGCAGCCGGGTCCACGCGTTGACCTAAGAAAGAAATTCATTCTGACAATAGATCCTCTGACTGCCCGTGATTTTGATGATGCTCTTTCCATTGAGAAAGATTCAGCTGGTAACCGTGTTCTTGGGGTGCACATTGCTGATGTGGGCCACTTTGTTCGCAAGGGAAGCATAACCGATCTCGAGGCAAGGAGCAGGGGTAACAGCATATATCTTGGCGACAAGGTGATTCCCATGTTCCCTGAACAGCTTTCCAACGGCATATGCAGCTTGAAGCCGCACGAGGACAGGCTGACATTCTCTGTGTTCATGACATTTGACAGTGCCGGGAAGATGATCAAAAGGGATTTTGCCAAGACCATTATTTGCTCGGCTCTCAGGCTGACTTACGAGCAGGCTTTTTCCGTTTTGAAAAATGAGGCCCATAAAGTTAGGCCTGAAGCCGATGGGCAGGGGGCAGATTTCAGGGTGTCACAGGAAGCTGTGCATGTTATTAAGGAGCTTAATACGCTTGCCCAGCAATTAAGGAAGAAGCGGTTCTCAAATTACGCGCTCGATCTGGATGTTCCTGAATGCGAGATGCTCATAGGGCCTGATGGCAGTATGACGGGCCTCAGGATAGTCCAGAATGATATTTCGCATCAGCTGGTAGAAGAGTGCATGGTCATGGCAAATGAAGCCGTTGCAACCGAAGTGATAAATCGCGGTTTGACGGGGATCCACAGGATACATGAACCTCCGCGCAGGGATAAGATCCAGGATCTTACCATGCAGCTTGTGGAGATGGGACTTAGGCCCGGTGATTTGACGCATAGAAGCAATCTTTCCACGTTTCTTAAGTCAGTTGCGGGAAATCCGCTTGCTTATCATATAAGGGTTGCAGTCCTTCGAAGTATGAACAGGGCCGTTTATTCTGAGAAACCTGAAGGTCACTATGGGTTGGCCAAGAAGTATTACGGCCATTTCACATCACCGATAAGGCGCTATCCTGATCTTGTTCTTCATAGACAGCTTGCGTATCTGGTTTCAGGCGGAAGGGCATCTGCAGGGCAGCAGAAGGTGCCTTACGAGAAAGAAGAGATATCTTCAATTTCCATGGCATGTTCCGGCACGGAACAGAACGCGGCCCAGGCTGAACGTTCGCTGCTTGAGATTAAGAAATACAGATACCTGGAGCAGAATGCGAAATCAAAGAAGCCGCATACTTACGACGCTGTTGTTGTTACTGTCACCAACTTCGGGATGTTTGTAGAAATTATCGACCTGCAGCTGCAGGGACTGGTTCATATTTCCGGCATATCAAGCCGTTTTGTCAATTTCAACCGGAAGCGTCGCAGTCTTGAGGCTGGCAAAGTAGTATATAAACTGGGCACAAAACTGAAAGTCAGGGTAACTGGTATCGACTTTGACAAGCGCCGGATTGACTTCATGCTGGCATGATTTTCCCGGATGGTCTTATACGCATAGGGGTGGTAAACGGGCCTGTTTTCTCTTGAAGATCGTTCTTGATAGTTTGTGCTCAATTCCGGATACTTGCACGCTTTCAAAAATAATCATAACCGGAAGGGGTTAATATGGGTACAGGAAGGAAATTCAACAAGAAACCGACAACCAGGCCTAAAAAAGATGGTGCGGAGAGGAAACGTAAGCAGAAGGTTCAGCTGCGCAGGCTTATAGGACTTGGCATGCCTGAGGCAGTGGCCAGCAAATTGAACCCTAAGGTCATCAGGGATATCTTGAAATATCCTGCAAAGGTCGGTACCGCGATCAAGATTTATACTACCGGTAAGAAGAAAAAGAAATAAGGGCCGGAAACGCTTATTCTATCGCCTGTGACGTGTGGCAGGTCTTTTCATCGCATTGTGCAGGTGGCTTTATTTGCGGGCTCTTATTGCTGGTCTTAATCCGTAAACAGCGCAGATTCTGCTGATAATCACGGTTTTCGACATTTCTTTCGCCCGAGAATGGGATGTGTTTCAATTTGACAATTGAAGCCCCACCAATGAAAATCACCGGAAATGTTGAATATGTTCAAAGATGTCTGCAAACACTGGGAATTGCTTTTGATCCTGGTTGAGCGAAACATCAAGATCAGATACAAGAACTCTGCGATTGGTTTCTTCTGGACACTGCTTGGCCCGATTTTCCTGATCTGCATTTATGCCACTTTCCTGCACCTGATGAAGTTTGACATCAACCTTCCATCACTTGTGACAGGAATAATCGCCTGGCAGTTCCTGGCAATGTGCACCGGCGATGCGCTCTATGCAATCATCGGGAATGCTAACCTGGTGACCAAAGCATCCTTCCCCAGGATTATACTGCCGGGTGCGATGGTCCTTGCCAATACCCTGAATTTCCTGCTTTCGATGGCGGTGTTGATTGTCTATTTGCTGGTCGTAAAGGTAAGTTTCGGGGCAGTAGTGCTTCTCCCTTTCATAGTCATCACGCATTTTGCCCTGTGCATGGGCATGGCGCTTATTATTTCGTCCCTGAACGTCTTCTTCAGGGACACCGAGCACGTTATGGGTACCATCATGCTGGCTTGGTTCTTTCTGACGCCTGTGATCTATGAGATCTCGTACGTTATGCCGACAGCAACAAAACTCCTGGGTTCATTTGCAGACTATGTTTTCTTTGTTAATCCGATGACCGGCATTCTGTCGGCATACCGGTCTGTATTTATGTCTGCCCCGTCGGCAGGCCTGCACCTTCTGCTTATATCGTTTGCCGTCTCGTGGATGATCCTTCTTGTCGGAGTCACTGTGTTCCAGAAGGCGCAACGGCATTTTGGGGACGAGTTGTAGGATATTAGACATGTCTGATAAAGTCATATCAGTTAATAACATCGGGAAAAGATTCAGGCTGAAAAGCAGCGGAAACCGGACGCTGAAATCGGCGATTCTGGATACGCTTGCTTTTCGAGGCAGGGCAAGGCGCGATTTCTGGGCCCTAAAGGATGTAAGTTTCGATGTTTGCAAGGGTGAAACGCTTGGCATCATAGGGGTGAACGGTGCTGGTAAGAGTACCTTGCTGTCCTTGATTGCCGGTACAAAACTTCCAACTGAAGGCACTATCACTGCAAACGGCACTATATCGTGCTTGCTTGAACTTGGAGCCGGTTTTCATCCCGACCTGACCGGCAGGGAGAATGTATTTCTGTCAGGTGCCATAATGGGCATAGCGCGGGAGCAAATGAGAAAGCGCATGGATGCGATAGTGGAATTTGCCGAACTTCAGGAGTTCATCGATCAGCCGGTGAAACACTATTCATCAGGCATGTATGTCAGGCTCGGGTTTGCCGTTGCCGTTGAAGTAGATCCCTCTATCCTTCTTATCGATGAAGTGCTGGCGGTAGGAGACGCGTCTTTCCAGCGGAAGTGTATCCAGCGTATGGATGAGTTCAGGCAAAAAGGCAAAACCATGCTCATCATCTCACATGACTTGAGGACTATTCAGTCAATAAGCGACAGAATCCTTTTCCTGAACGACGGCAAGGTGTACGGCATTGGTGATCCACAGAGCATGGTGCATTCTTATGAATCTCTTTCACGTCAGCTCGCGATCAGGGGCATCCGGAGGGAGTGGGGGACTGGCGAGGTTAAGATAACCGGTGCCGAGTTGATCGATAAAGGCGGTATAAAGACGGACAGGTTCAACTGGGGTGATCCCATGGAGATAAGAATCCAGTATGATTCGCCTTCAAAGATACTTAACCCGGTATTTGGATTCGCGATCTCTGATGCCAATGGGCGCATAGTTTATGGAAACAACACCCAAATCGAGAATTGCGATATTCCGTCAATTCTGGGCAAAGGCTCGATTAAACTGCAAATTGAAAAGATTCTAATGGCAAAGGGCACATATCTGTTCTCTTTCTCCGTTCATTCGTCGGATCACAAGACTAATTACCATCGGCTTGATAATTGCTTCCCCGTGGCGGTCGAAAGCGAGAAGCCATTTGAGGGTTACTGCTATATGCCCTGTAAGTGGATTAAATGAAACTTCCCGATATATCATCAAAATCCGATGTCCGCGAACTTGTCAGGCGTGCTTTAAAAGAGGACGTTGGTAGCGGGGACATCACCAGTATTGCTCTCGTTGAGAGTGGTGCCACGGCAAAAGCGTCAATCCTGTCACGCGGTAACTACACGGTATCCGGAACTGGAGTTGCGAAGGCAGTTTTTAAACAGGTCGATTCTGCTGTGACGTGCACGGTCCATGTTCGTGATGGACAAGTCGTAACGCCTGGCGCTGTTATCATGACAATAAGAGGACGGGTAAGATCCATTCTTGAGGCGGAACGCACAGCCTTGAATTTTCTGCAGAGGATGACCGGTATAGCTACAGTTACGGCCGGTTTTGTCGCTAAAACCCGGTGCTACGGTGTCACGATCCTTGACACAAGGAAAACAACTCCTACGTTGAGGCGCCTGGAGAAGTATGCTGTGTTGTGCGGCGGCGGCTCAAATCACAGGATGGGTTTGTTTGACAGGACTTTAATCAAGGACAATCACCGCAGGATATGGACTACTGATGGACTGCGTGGTCTGGGTATGGCCGTGCTGACTGCCCGACATAAATATCCGGGCAAACAGGTTGAGATTGAAGTAGAAAGCCTTGAAGAATTGAGGCAGGTGTTGAAGTCAAAACCTGACTGGGTCCTGCTTGACAACATGGCGCCGGGACAGATAAAGGCGTGTGTCAAAGAATGCGGAGGCCAGGTTCGTCTTGAAGCATCCGGCGGGATTACCATGAGGAATATTGAGGCCGTGGCCGCAACAGGAGTTGATGCCATTTCTCTCGGTTGTTTGACTCATTCGGCGCCGGCCGCAGACCTTTCTCTTGAGTTGGCGTAATTACCGTTTTCTCTGGTTGGATCTTGCTTATGAAATATAAAAATATTCTGCTGGTTGATATCGGAAATACATCGGTTTGTGTCGGGATTGCTTGCCGGAAAAGAGTTTCCCTGATTTCCCGTGTCGCAACTGCAGCTTGTTCCCCAGGTTCGGTACTAAAAGCTATTGAAAGAGCAGCCAGGGGAAATCAATTGACCGGCAGTGTACTCTGTTCAGTCGTACCACGTCTAAACCGGCTGTGGATATCTGAAATGGAGAAGGCCGTTTGTCACAAACCTTTAACAGTCGGTCATCATCTCAATCTAGGTTTACGAGTTCGTTATCCAATGCCTGCGACCATAGGGCACGACAGGCTTGCCAATGTCTGTGGTGCTGTTCAGCGATGGGGAGCACCTGTACTGGTGGCCGATTTCGGTACAGCATCAACATTTGATGTCGTCGATGTTAAGGGATCGTTCATCGGAGGTGTTATTGCGCCCGGTATCAGGCTGATGGCTGACTGCATGGCTGACCGGACTGCGCTTCTGCCCCGTATAAGAATTGACTGCAAATGTCCCGCAATCGGACGCAGTACTGAACAGGCAATGCAAATAGGCACGGTTATAGGTTATCAGGGGTTGGTTCGTGGAATTGTTGAACATCTGGTCACCAGGAACGGGCTTGGTCATATCAAGCTGGTGGCTACTGGTGGACTTGCGGGGCTGGTCCTGAAGGATCTCGATATGCCTTTTACAGTTGATCCGTCTCTTACTTTGCGTGGTCTTTATCGCATTTACGAATTAAACTCTAAAGTTTCTTAATGGAGGCGTATATGTCTGGTAACTGTTATGCCGTGATAATGGCCGGTGGAAAAGGCGAGAGGTTCTGGCCCTTAAGCACTTCAAAACATCCTAAGCAGGTTCTTTCCCTGGTTGGCGGCAAACCTCTCCTGCGACTTGCCGTTGACAGGCTCAGGGGGTTGATTCCGTCAAGCCGTACATTGATTATTACCAGTGCCGACCTCGTTAGTGTCACCGCGAAAGCTGTTCCGTCTTTACCCGCGGCTAATATTATCGGGGAACCTTTCGGCCGTGATACGGCTGCGGTTTGTGCACTGGCATCGGCTATTATCAAGGCGCGGGATCCGGCCGGTTTGTTCTGTATTCTTACGGCTGACCATGTCATCAAAGATATCCGCAGTTTTCAGCAGACGCTGCGGGATAGTTTCTCACTTGCTGGCAAGACAGATGCCTTGGTTACTATAGGGATGAGGCCGACTTTTCCCAGTACCGGTTTTGGTTATATTGATGCCGGCGGCAGAGTTAAAGCCACAGGTAAAACAGTATTCCTTAAGGCAAAGCGGTTTGTTGAGAAACCGGATAAGAAGAGGGCTGAAAGGTACATTTCTGAGGGCAATTTCTTCTGGAACTCGGGCATGTTTGTCTGGTCAGTCAATTCAATTCAGAAAGCGCTGGCAGAATACAGGCCGGTGCTGCTTGGGATGGCAAACCGCTTGGAAAAGGCTGCAGGAACGCCTGGTTTCAAGGCCATGCTGGCAAGGGAATATGCGAAGCTGGAGAAGATATCCATCGACTACGCCGTAATGGAAAAATCCGGGAACATAATCATGGCGAAGGCATGTTTCTCCTGGGATGATGTTGGTTCATGGACAGCGCTTGAGAACCTCTTCAAGAAAGATAGCTGTGGCAATGTATTGACTGGCAGCTGCGAAGTCATCGATTCCAACCGGAATGTTGTTGTCTCGCCTGGCCGCCTCACTGCATTAATTGGAGTCGAGAACATGATTGTCGTGCAGGCTGAAGGTGCAACTCTCATCTGCCCCAAGGATAAGGCTCAGGAAGTTAAGAAGATGGTTCAACTTCTTATTAAGAAAAAGAGATACCAGTCGTTACTCTAGGAGCGTTAAAGAATGCGCATTGTGGGCCTGGATTATGGTGATGTGAGAATGGGTTTTGCGGTAAGCGATTCCACCGGCACAATTGCCATGCCTTTGTGCGTCGTTGACCTCAGGCATGCCGGGAAAGCTGAGGAAGAGGTAAAGCGGATTTGTCTGGAAAATGGTGCAGAGAAGCTGGTTGTGGGGCTTCCTCTGAATATGAACGGTTCCAGCGGGCCAATGGCGAAAAAGATCGATGATTTTATAGGACTTCTGAAAAAAGCAGGACTTGTTATCCCGGTTGAAAAGATGGATGAACGCCTGAGCACCAGCCTGGTTGAACGAATGTTGATTCAGTCAGACATGAGTCGTGCGAAGAGAAAAGGCGTTCGGGACAAGCTTGCAGCGCAGGTGATATTGCAGGGATATCTCGATATGAGTAACCTGGGGAATCAAACACCAGTTGATAATGAACAGATATAAGATGACAATTTCGTATGATGGAACTGCATATGCCGGCTGGCAGGTGCAACCCAATGGACCGACAATACAGGCGCACCTGGAGAAAGGGATACATAAGATTACTGGCGAAACAGTCAAGGTTCATGGGAGCGGGCGGACTGACCAGGGGGTTCATGCAAGGGGGCAGGTTGCCCATTTCGACCTGGAGAATCCATTCAATGTAGCAAGCTTGAGGAAGGCGCTGAATGCACTTCTTCCTGGAGATATTAGAATACTCAGGGTGGAAAAAACAGGTCCTTCCTTCCATGCCAGAAGAGACGCAGCCTCGAAAGAATACCGCTATTTTATATGGAACTCGGGGATTATGCCTCCGTTTCTCAGGCTCTACAGGGCGCATATCAGGAAGAAACTGGATGTCAGGGCAATGCAGAGTGCCGCCTCAATGCTTGTGGGAAAGCATGACTTTGCCTCTTTTACTTCCAATCCAAATACTAAGGTTGACAGTACCGTTCGGAAGTTGACAAAGCTGGAGATAACAAAGCGCGGTTCTGAAATTGTTATCTCGGCTGTTGGTGAAGGTTTCCTCTATAAAATGGTCAGAAGTCTCGCAGGTTTCCTGATAAGGGTAGGGGATGGTTCGGTGCGCCCGGAAGAGGCAAGGGCCATCCTTCGCTCGCAGCAGAGAACGGCCAGGGTTCCCACGGCCCATCCTCAAGGCCTTTTTCTCTGGCATGTAGACTATTGATCTGGCAATATCCCCGCCTTATGAAAATTCGTATATTACCTTCTTTGTTGGCCGCTGATGTAGGGCATCTTGAAGCCGCAGCCAGGAAAGCAGAGGAATCAGGAGCCGATGCCCTGCACATTGATATCATGGACGGTCATTTTGTCCCGAATATCAGCTTTGGTCCCAACGTAGTGAAAATGGCCAGGAAATGCGTCAAGATTCCCTTAAGTGTCCACCTGATGCTCAGTAATCCTGACCAGTTTGTCAGCCGTTTCATAGATGCCGGTGCCGATTCTCTGATCATTCATATTGAAGCTGAGTGCGATGTTCCTGAGACTCTTGAACGTATCAAGGAGCTGGGGGCGAAACCGGGCATTACTCTTAATCCCGAGACGCCGGCGGATATTATTTTTCCTGTTCTTGACCAGGTCGATGAAGTGCTGTGCATGACAGTCCATCCTGGCTATGGAGGCCAGCCATTTATCTCCAGTGTGCTTCCCAAGATCAGGACAATACGTGACCATTCAAAATCGACAGGCAGGCAGCTTGGCATCCTCGTTGACGGAGGCGTAAACGTTGAAACGGCTGTGCAATGTGCAGCGCATGGTGCCAATATGCTTGTGGCCGGAACATCCATATATGGATTGAATGATATGACCGCCGGGATTTCCGAGATGCGACAACGGGCATCAGCTTCTCTGGTATTTTAAGGACCCATGTGTTATGACAACGCCGCTATCCCTTATTAGAAATTTCTGCATAATAGCTCACGTCGATCACGGCAAATCCACGCTTGCAGACAGGCTGCTGCAGTTGACCCATTCCATCGAAGACAGGGTGATGCGCGACCAGGTCCTTGACGCCATGGACCTGGAAAGGGAACGCGGCATAACCATCAAATCCCATCCGGTAACAATGAAATATGCCGCGAAGGATGGCAACATCTACGAACTTAACCTGATTGATACACCGGGCCATGTAGACTTTGCATATGAAGTGTCACGGAGTATGGCGGCGTGTGAAGGCGCCGTGCTGGTTGTTGACGCGTGCCAGGGGGTTGAGGCTCAAACCGTGGCAAATACCCATCTCGCTATGGATCGCGGTATGGTGATAATTCCGGTTATAAACAAGATTGACATGCCAAGTGCAAACGTCGACGAAACTTCCAAACAGATTGAGGATATCCTGGCCATAAGCATGGAAGACAGCCTTCATGTCAGCGCTAAATCAGGGTTGGGGGTTGAGGATCTGCTGGAAGCAATTATCCGGTTGATACCTCCGCCAAAACATCCTGAAGACTTGAAGAGCGGTACAAAAGCACTGGTTTTTGACTCAGTGTATGATGCGTTTCGAGGAGTTGTTACTTATGTGCGTGTTTTTGAAGGGCAGTTGAAGGCCGGTGATAAAGTTATGCTAATGGGTAATGGCCGCCAGACTGAGCTCAAGGAAGTAGGTGTATTCCATCCGAAACCAAAGCCGGTACCTGAACTCGGCACCGGGCAGGTAGGCTATCTTGTTGGAACGCTGAAAGATCCTTCCGATATTCTGATCGGTGATACTATTACCACGGTAATATCACCGGCGACAGAACCGCTTCCTGGTTTCAAGGAAGTCCGCCCGATGGTCTTTGCCGGACTTTATCCTGTGGTCAGTGATGATTTTGAGAAGTTCAGGCAGGCTTTGGATAAACTTCATCTTAATGATTCGTCTTTAACTTATCATCCGGAGTCTTCAAGTGCTCTGGGCTTCGGATTTCGCTGCGGTTTCCTGGGGCTGCTCCATATGGAAATTGTACAGGAAAGGCTGCACCGCGAATTTGACATGGACATCATCAGCACTTATCCCAGTGTAATTTACAAGGTCTACCAGAGAGATGGAACTGTCCTTGATGTAGATAATCCAGTCCATCTTCCTGATTGGACCAGGATAGATCATATTGAGGAGCCGATGATAAGGGCATTCATTATCTGCCAGAACGAGCTTATCGGTGACCTGATGAAGCTTATAATGGACAGGCGTGGCCAGCTCATGAAGACTGAATCAATAGACACCAAGCGCGTTATGCTTACTTGTTCCATGCCTCTTAACGAAATTCTTACTGATTTCCATGATACGCTCAAGAGTATCAGCCGGGGTTATGCTTCAATGGATTACGAGCATGCAGGGTATCAGCCAAGCGACGTTGTGAAGCTTGATATCCTGCTCAATAGCGAAGTTGTTGATGCATTCTCGTGCATGGTTCACCGTGACAAGGCAATATACAGGGGCCGGCAGATGTGCAAGGCGCTCAAGGAGACAATACCGCCGCATATGTTCTCATTACCTGTCCAGGCAGCCATTAATAAAACAATAATTGCGAGAGAAACAATTCGTGCCTTCAGGAAAGATGTGACGGCAAAACTTTACGGTGGAGATGTCACCCGGAAGCGCAAACTACTCGAGAAACAGAAGGAAGGTAAGAAGAGGATGAAGCAGTTTGGTACTGTCAACGTCCCGCAGAAAGCCTTTGTGTCTGTGCTCAAGATGGGCAGTTAGGTTCAAATGAGTATATTTAAGTCAAAACATCATCGTAACGCCCAGGAAGTTCTCCGTCAGGCGAGACACATGAGAAACCTTCGTGGCGATATACTTCGTGACTCAGAAATGAAGAAGATTCTGGAATCCGAGGAGGCTCTGGAAAGCTCGCTGAGGGCAGGGGATGTTGATCTGATTGAGAAGGCAACAGACGTTTTATACACATGTGTCAGCAAGATTGATCCTGGAACACGGCAGTCGTCGTTTGCCGAAAACTTTGAAATCCTCGTGGTGGCAGTCGTTGTTGCAATGGCGTTTCGCACATATCTTATTCAGCCGTTTAAGATACCGACAGGCTCCATGGAACCCACGCTGAACGGTATTCATGTCCAGGCAAGCACTGAGCCAGGTTTCATGGATCGTATCCCGATGCGTTACGTGAAATGGCTGATTTATGGCGAGCGATATATCGACGTAAGAGCCAAGGAAGACGGATACTTCGGACAGAGGGAATACTCGTCAGATGAGATCACGGCATATTATCCGGTAACAAAACTTCCATTTGCGAAGGTTACGCGGGATTGTCGCAGATACAAGTTGCCAAAGAATGCCGTGCCCTGGAACTACTCTGTGGGCAATCCAGTTAGAAAGGGCGATTTATTGTGGTCGGGCTTTGTGACAAGCGGTGATCATGTATTCGTTGATAAAATCAGATGGAACTTCTCTAAGCCAAAGCGCGGGCAGGTTATAGTCTTTTCTACAAGCAATATACCGACATTGCCGCCTAAGACTCATTACATAAAGCGTCTTATTGGTCTACCCGGAGAGAACATACAGGTTGTGCCTCCAAATGTACTGATAAATGGGCACGTTATAGACGATTGCGCTGAGATCGTGAGGATAGAGAAGCAGCAGTTGCCCTATACGTCTGGTTACAGCCTGGCTCAGCGTAATCCAAGTCAGCCAAACGACCTAGTGTATCTTGATACAACGAACAGTTCTATCCAGATGTCAGCGCATGAATATACGGCATTTGGGGATAATACAGGGAATAGTAGAGATAGCAGGTATTGGGGCGTTATTCCCGGTGAGAACACTATTGGTCCTGCATTTCTCGTTTATTGGCCTTGGTCTTCAAGGTGGGGATTAATCCACTAGAAATTTACCAATCGAAAGCATTAGTAGCGTATATTAGGCTATTTATCCTATGTCGCATAATATATCTGATTCAGCGGCATCATTCGTTCTTTGAATGATGAGAGAGAATAGAGCATTTTTGTTTGACGGTGGTATTGGTCAAATGATATTCGTTAAGTGCTTTTCAAGACTGGAGAATGTCACTGGTATAATCGCCAGCGAATCGCTGACCAGATAGCTTGAAAATGCCGAAGAATTCACGTCTGAATTCACCTTAGAAAAACATCTTCACCAATTCGGTGTATGTGTTCTTTCACTTTCTATCTGAAATTGAATGGCAAGTGCAGCGTGGTCGTTCAGGTTGAGGCCTTGCGGTGTATCTCTTGCGGGGACATCGTACATTTGCAACTGATGATTTCCAGAGTTTAACTGGATGCTATATGCGTGATGGATACCAGACGGATTCATCTACCGTTACGGTGTTACGCCGGTATCGCAAAGAACCTTCACGTTAGCAACTCGCAAGCACAGTTTGAGGCATTGGCGCATTCTGTGACTGTCCCTTGATGCTTAGCAGAGGAAGCGGAGAGGGGCCCCCAGAAACGGGTTCCGCCGCGCAAGCGGCGGGGCCCGTTGCAGGGGTTGCTTGAAGGAGAGGTGTGTACAGAGATAAATAACAGTGAATGGTCAAATGACATACAAACCGGCAGAGACCTTTGAACAGTGGATGTCTCAGGCGCATATCAACGTGACTGACGTAAAGGCTTGTGAGGCTCGTGAAACAACATCTATTGAGAAAGCTTTACCTGATAAGGTTGAAAGCAAGAATGTTTTTGAAATGACAGAAAGCCAGTTTGTTTTTTTGTCTGAAGTTGCTCTGCGTCAAGGTTGCTCACTGGAAGACTGGATAACATTTCATGCTCGTTGTGCGGTGCATCGTGCCAGAGAGAATCACAAAGTAATTGAGAGACAGAGAAAGGAAAAGAAGCGTTATGATTACTACCGGCAGATTTTCAAGAACCTTGAGCAAAACGGAGATCAAATCTTTAAAGGCAAAAGAAAGAAGTTTGGAGAACGTCGCCCTGCGCCACCCGGAATGGTTTACAACTGTTGGGGCAATTTGGTTCGGGAAAAAACAGAAGATGGAAATCGTAGTGGTCAATTATCCGAGGCGAGGAAGGTAGGATGATTCGTTTTGGTAAATGTTCGTCTTTCTGGTGCGAGAATTGCAAATATCGTCGTATGTGTGTTCGTCCGTTTATGACGTCTAACAAGTGTTCTTGTAGCTTGCGCGAAAACAAAGTGAGGTCAACACGGTGAAGAGTAACGGAATACAAGAGATGGCTGTGCCTGGGGAAACCTGGGCGCGGTCGTCAATCGTCAATGAGCCGGTGCAGAGACTCGCCGGAGAGCCGAGACGCGCAGCGGGCAATCTCGGCGTCCTTGCGGAGGCGAGAACACCGGCGCCAGTGTCGCTTAACCATTGTTTAATCTACTCGTCATGTGGATCTGTGCACGGAACATCTTCAGGGATTAACGGTGCAGGGAATCGTACTGGTTGCTGTTTGCCTATAGCGTATGGAATAAGGCGTGTTTTAAGGGTTTTACAGGGTTCAACCGGTCATTACAGGGTGGTTGAAAATAGTCCTTTTTTTGTTGTTGACGGAAAATTGGGAAAAGCGCATAGTGTCCCCGATGTCGCATAATATATCTTATGTCTACTGATGTATAGCCTAAAACCACAATATCTTGGATAATCATTAATATTTTGACGGATGACCCACTATGATAACTCAGATGAAGTCGGATCTTATGATCTCAGCGCTTACCTAAGATCATACTTTAGCTTAAGTGGCTTATTCTCCCTCTCAATCTCAAAGAAGAACGTATTTGCCCTGTCGGCAATGAACTCGGACAGCATGTACTCTGCGTGGCGCCTGCTTGACATCTGCATGCTGTTTACGCTGCGTACAACATCACCCTCGGAAAGGCCTACAGAGCCGAAGAATTCAGATTCCCCCTCAATGCCTATCTTATAGCCTGAAATCTTGCCAGAGTCGGTATAAATGGGCTTAAAAGAGTCAAATACCTTCACTAATCTATCTGGTTCATCTCGAAGCTCTTTGTAGTATTCTAGCAATTTCTCCCGGCTAAACAGCCATCTGTTCTCCCCAAGCTGCTTACCGCCAAATTTGTCAGCCTTTAGGGCTGCTTGATCGGCTGGATCATTCGTCCCTGCCATCTTAGTTGAAGCCCCGTAACCTGAGAATGTCAACCAAAGCTGTTCATCAACGCCTGTCGCGTCCCGGATGACGACCCTGTCCTTAAAGACCTTGATGACCGTTATATCGTCGATTTTCTCGCTTTCACTGACAACATGCTGAGTTCCTGTTCGCAGATCATCGATAACTGCACGCCGGACATCGCCAGCGCCTGCAACATCAGAGACATACGCAAAAAAGGTACCGGCCAGCCTGAATCTCCTGGAAGTAGCTCCTCCATAGGAAACATCACTGCCGTCAAGACTCTGAAACACAGACCAGTCAGAAACAGTACTGGTTGTATCCCCGAGCCGTCTTACAAGCTCTACCGGGCCGTCATCATTTCCGGGGATTAAAGGGAGTCGCGTGTAAGCCAGGTACAATAACAGACCCATTACAGCTGTTATTACAACCACGCTCCACGAGAACCGTGAGAACAAATGCTGATATCGACTGACAGAGGACATAAGCCGAATTCTGTTTCCCGCAATGCGGGATCGATCATTCATCTAATGCGATCTACCCGAAACTGCACCGGAGACCTTTCGGTCGCCGGAACGAGGCGGGCCGCCTCTCGTTTCCTATTTGATCTTGCTCCGGGCGGGGTTTGCCATGCGGCCGGCATTACTGCCAAGCCCGGTGGTCTCTTGCACCGCCATTTCACCCTTACCCCGATAATAAAACCGGGGCGGTATATTTTCTGTGGCACTTTCCGTCTCTTCCATTTGCATGGAAGACCTCCCGGATCAAACCGGGACACCCTACCCTGTGGAGTCCGGACTTTCCTCCCCGGCAGAATCTGCCGGAGCGACCGATCGCCCCCGCCAGCCGACAAACAGCCGAAAACTAATATAACATTCTTCCGCAGAAATCGCAAACCACCATTGCGTCCATTCTCTTGGCGCCATGGATTATGTATGGAGGCAGCGTCATGTGACATCCGCCGCAGACGCCTTCCTCAATTTGCACAAGAGCCCTGTCTTTACGTTTAAATATACGTTCATATTGTGCCAGCCACTTGGTGTCGATTTCCTTTGCTGCCACAGTCCGTTCTTCCTTTGCGGCTTTCACATCGGTCTCGATCTGGGCCAGTCTTGCGCCATGAAGATCTACATCCTTCTGAACGACCTTTTCTTCCTCCACAAGAGCACTTTTCCTGGATTGAACTTCAGTCTTTGCCTGTTCCACTGCTTCCATGACGGCAAGCTGCTGATCTTCCAGTTTTGACAGGTCATCCTGCACAACTTTTATTTCACCATCGATGGTCTTGAATTCTTTGTTAGTGCTGACCTCAAGCTGTTGATTGCGCAATTTCGCAATCTTTTCCTTCCTGGCTTCACCTTCAAGTTCAAATTTCTTTATCTCAGCCTGTCTGGCCTTCAAGGCCTCTTCAGCCTTCGCCAGGGCTTCCTTGTGATTCTTAAGCCGCAAAAGTTCTTCTTGTTTCCTCTTTGGAATATCACGCATTTCCTGCTCAAGATCCCTGATCCGGCAGTCGTGCTGTTGAACAAGTAAAAGTCTTTCTATCATATTCACGTTTGCTTCCCTGAATTATTAGCCGTGTTCAAGATATATAACCGTGATGATTATGTCAATGTACTCTTTGCCCCTTTATGGATGCTCCTCAATAATAAAGCCAGTATCACGGAGCTTGTCGAAATCCAGGCTTCCGGAGGACTTGCCTTTTTGAGTATATCGATAAATGTATTTTCCAAGCATATCTGTCTCAATGTTCAGAATATCTCCTTCAGTACTGTAGCGAAGCGAGGTATTCGCCAGGGTGAAGGGAATAACATTAACTTCGAAGGAGTTTGTGGATAAACCGGAAATTGTCAGACTGACGCCATCGCATGCTACGGATCCTTTAATTACCATGCCTTCGATTAATTCGGCGCTGCATTCGAGCTTTAAAACCTTGTCCCGTCCGGCAGTACGAACGGAAACAAGACTGGCAACACCGTCAACATGTCCGGAAACAAAATGACCGCCAACAGAGTCTCCGATCCTCAGGGCACGTTCAATGTTGAGAGGTGCGCCCGGTTTTCTGGTCCGGATGTTTGTCCTGCCAATTGTTTCGTCCAGCGCGTCAAAGGTAAAAGCAGAGGCAACGGCGGACGTAACTGTAAAGCAGATGCCGTTTACTGCGATACTCTCGCCCGGCTTCAAGGGTTCTTTCCATGGATCGTGTGCAACCGTAAAAGTATTGCCGCCTTGAATAATCTGCGCGCTTTTAAGCGTACCCACTTTTTCTATCAATCCTGTAAACATTGTCCTTTACGTCCTTTTCTTTCCGGCTGGCACGGCACGCAGCACGATATCGTCTCCGGAGCTTCCGTAGCCGATAAATTTCAGTTTCGGACATGAGGCCAGGGGCCATCCTTCTCCGGCAACACATGCGACCGAATCTCCGCCTCCCATAATTATGGGTGCGACAAAGAACAGATATTCGTCAACCAGATCCTGGGAGACGAGCGAATTGGCTATTGTTCCCCCGCCCTCGCATAAAACATGCAGGATGCCCATCTTTCCCAGTCTTGTCATCAGTGCCTTAAGCGATACGTGTCCACTGGAAGAGGATGGCAGGATAAATACCATGGCACCCTTTTCGGAATATTCACGTATTCTTGAAACAGGGCATGATTGCGTTGTGGCCAGGATAGTCCTGTTTGCAAAACGATCATCCAGTAGCTGTGACTTTGTGGAAAGCCTGCCGGAAGAGTCGACTACAATTCGAAATGGCTTTAAAGAACCGCTGCAAAGCAAACTCGGATTATCGTGTGCTGCTGTTCCTGCGCCAACCAGGATTGCATCGACACTGCATCTCAACGTTCTCACAGCGGCCCGTGAGGTCTCGGAAGTAATCCATTTAGAGCGGCCGTGCCGGTCTGCTATCCTGCCATCAATGGACATGCCGAGTTTTAGCGTAAGGAACGGCTTCCCTGAGGTAATCCATTTGGCAAATGGTTTGATGAGAATTCCGGATTCCTCACTGCAAACGCCTTCATCAACGTGTATCCCGGCTTTCTTCAGGATCCTGATGCCTTTCCCCTTGTGGACGGGATTTGGATCCCTTGCGGCAATGACAACTCGCTTTACCCCGCTTTTGATGATTGCTTTAGTGCAAGGACCGGTTCTTCCTGTGGTACAGCACGGTTCAAGGGTAACATACAGGCATGATCCTTTTGCAGAGAGTCCTGCAGACTTAAGGGCAAGGATTTCAGCGTGAGCGCCGCCTGCTCGGCTGTGGTAGCCTTCTCCCTGAATACGGCCATGCGCAAGAACCACTGCGCCAACTGGCGGATTCGGCATGGTGTGTCCCTCGCCGCGTCTTGCGAGAGCGATTGCACGCCTCATCCAGTGTGTATCGCATGCATGTTGATCTGACAAAACCGTATTCAATGATAGACTCCCCTCGAACATTAGGGCTGGTCTTTGCCTCTTGCAGGACGGTCAATATCCTTCCGAATGCGGTCGAGAATGCCGTTCACAAACCTTCCGGATTCGTTGCTGCCGAAATACTTCGAGATGTCGACTGCCTCGTTAATTGAGACAACCGGAGGTATGTCCTTGCAGTACAGCATTTCGTAAACTGCCACGCGCATTACGTTTCTGTCCACGATGGCCATCCTGTCCATGTGCCAGTTATCGGCATACTTCTTGATGGTGGTGTCAATTGTGTCCAGGTTGTCTCTAACCCCCTTCACGAGACTCTCTGTGAAATCCCTCATGGTTTTATCCACCTGTTTCTCCTGCCAGAACCCGGTAAAGACGGTGTTCATATTGTCAGATGGATTCATATCCAGCTGAAAAAGCAGCTGGACTCCCCACTCCCTTGATTCGCGTCTGGTAACCATTATCTTAAGATACCATTTCTTTGTATAAATTTGCCATTTCAATTGCCGCAAGAACCGCATCCCAGCCTTTATTACCGGACTTCGTCCCGCACCTTTCGATTGCCTGTTCCAGGTTGCCTGCGCAGACGACACCATTGATTACCGGGAGATTGTGGTCCAGGGCAACCTTCGCGAGCGATCTCGAAACCTGGCTGTTGATGAGGTCGGCATGTGGAGTTGCTCCCTGGATAACCGCCCCCAGTACTACCAGGGCGTCATATTTTCCGGAAACTGCCATTCTCTGTGCAGCCATGGGTGTTTCGTTTGCCCCCGGAACCCATACCATGGTGATATCCTTGTCGGTTCCCCCGTGCCGGATGAAACAGTCAATAGCTCCGCTAATCAACTGCTTGCCCAGAAAATCATTAAACCTGCTCACAACTATTCCCAGTTTCAACCCTTTTGCTACCAGATTACCTGCCACTTCTTTAACGTTCATTACTGACCTCCTTTCACAGAATATGACCCAACTTTTCCTTCTTCGTCCTGAGATACCGCTCGCTGTACTTGTTTGCAAGACAGACAATCGGAACTCTTTCTGCAATCTTAAGTCCGTAGCCTTCAAGTCCGACGACTTTTCGTGGATTATTAGTTATCAAACGTATCGTTTTTAATCCAAGATCACAGAGTATTTGTGCTCCAACTCCGTAATCCCGCAGGTCTGCGTCAAATCCGAGCTTTTCGTTTGCCTCGACCGTATCCAGGCCGAGATCCTGAAGTTCATAGGCATGTATCTTGTTGGCTAGACCTATCCCCCTCCCCTCCTGCCGCATGTACAGAAGGACCCCAGCCCCCTCGCGTCTTATCATTTCCATCGCATCATTAAGCTGTGAGCCGCAGTCACATCGCAAGGAGCCCAGAACGTCTCCAGTCAGGCACTCACTATGAACGCGAACAAGACATGGCTTCCGTGATACAGGATTACCCATCACCAGTGCCACATGATGCTGGTCGTCAATAATGGATTTATAAAGCTTAAGCTTGAAAATACCGTGCCGTGTTGGAAATGCGACCTCGCGTATGCATTCAACAAGCTTTTCTTTCTTGCGTCTATATGAGATGAGGTTGGCAATTGATGTAATTTTAAGTTTGTGTTTCTTTGCAAAAGACTTGAGGTCGGGAAGGCGTGCCATCGTACCGTTATTGCGGAGAATCTCGCAGATGACGCCGCCGGTTTTAAGCCCGGCAAGCCGTGTCAGGTCTACAGCAGCCTCAGTATGGCCGGCGCGCCTCAAAACACCTCCACTCATTGCTTCAAGAGGGAAAATATGGCCTGGGCTCACAATATCAGACTTTGTGCTGTGATCATCCATCAGTACCTTAATGGTCCTGGCCCTGTCGTGTGCGCTTATTCCTGTTGTTATCCCATGAGCGGCATCCACCGATTCCATAAAAGCTGTCCTGAATTTATCGGAAGAACCTTTAAGGGACATGCGTTTTAATTCAAGGTGATCGAGGCGGTCGCTATCCAGTGCCACGCAGATAAGTCCCCGTCCGTGCGTTGCCATGAAATTAACAGCCGAGGCAGTGACCTTTTCCGCGGAAAGGACAAGATCCCCCTCGTTCTCACGTTTCTCGTCATCTGTAATGATAACGAGCTGTCCCCGCCTGATGGCATCTATGATTTCGTCAACCGGATCAAACATGGCTAATCCTTAAAAAAAAGAAAACCCGGGAGAAGACTCCCGGGCAAACTGATATAAGTCTGTCCTTATGTCTTCTCTCATCCAGCCTTTACTGTCGGCCACGGAGTCTCACCGTATCAGTCGTGATTGGTACTATTAACACCAGCCACGAGTCGCGGGCTTTACCGCCGGGCAGGAATTTTCCGCTACTTTACCTTTTTGTAGCGAAATCACCTGATCCTGAAGACTATTACTGCAAAAAATTATCGCTTGGAGAACTGGAATCTCTTCCGTGCGCCAGGCCTGCCTGGTTTCTTACGTTCTTTCATGCGCGCATCACGCGTCAGGCAGCCGCTGTTCTTCAAAACCTCACGAAGAGACTTGTCCGACGATGACAATGCACGGGCAAGTGCATGACGGAGTGCGCCGGCCTGGCCGGAGATTCCGCCGCCGGAAAGATTGGCAACAATATCAAACTTTGCAATAGAATTTGTGAGCTTGAGTGGCTGTTCAATATAATGGAGCAAAGCCTCGCTGTGGAAATATTCTTTTATACCGCGTCCATCAATATCCCATTTGCCGGCCCCGGCAAGGAGCCTGATCCTGCAAACTGCATTTTTTCTGCGTCCTGTCGCACAATATTCTGCTTTCTTTTCCACTGCTTTAACTCCCTGCCGCTAATTTGCGGTATCAACTTTCCTGGTTATTCGGATATCTTGGGATTCTGCGCCGTATGCGGGTGCTTGTCCCCTGCGTATATTTTCAGCCTTGTCATTAATTTCCTGCTCGTGTGGTTTCTGGGCAGCATACGTTTGACGGCCAGAGAAATCATGCGGTCAGGATGCTTTTCTCTGACTACATTGGCCTCGAGTTCCTTCAGGCCGCTTCTGTAACCGCTGAAATGCTTATAAATCTTCTGGGTTTCCTTTTTGCCCGTCAAGCCAACCTTAGCCGCATTGATTACAACAACATAGTCGCCTGTATCAATCTGGGGCGCAAAAATTGCCTTGTTCTTGCCTCTCAGTATATTAGCTATACGCACGGCCAGCCGGCCAAGCGGCTTTTCCGTTGCGTCGATCAGGTGCCAGCGTCTGTCTTTATCCGTTATTTTTGGTAGAAATGTTTTCACAAATTAATTGCCTCAAGTTAAGAAATGATCGCGCAGAGTAATGGAACCCCGAAAGTCTGTCAAATACATATTCAAGGTTTCTTTTCAGGTCCGATTTGCATCATCTCTTTCTGGATCTGGTCATCAATCTTCTTCAGGTTTCTGTCGTATTTCTTATCGTTCCGTTCGATGAACTTTTCGAGCTCAGGGTCGATGGATGTGCCGGGTTTATTGGTAGTGGCGGGGTCAGATACGCTTACTGTCGAGGCTGACACGTCGCTATTTGTATTCCGCTTGCCTGCCAATTTGGCCTCGTCCCTGGTCTTCAGGGAGGCAATCCGGGCATTCCTTTCATTCTCTTTACGCTGTTTCTCAGCTTCGATGATTTCAGCCTTCGAAGGAAGCGCAAGTTTACTGTTTGACCAGCCACGAGTCCATTTTCCGTCCTCCCCGTCGCCTACCGCTGCCTGGCGCCTTCGTGCGTCGGCTTCAATGTCATCGGCAGAATCCATCACGTAAGGTGTAAGAAATACCAGTATCTCGCTGCGGGCCTTTTTGACATCGCTTGACCCGAACAGCAGGCCAATGAGCGGAATATCCCCAAGTATTGGGATCTTGGCCTTTGATAACGACTTCGTGTTGTCGGAAAGGCCGCCAAGGACTATTGTCATTCCTGACCTCACGGATACGGTCGCCTCGAACTTTTTCATTGCCATAACGGGCCAATTTGCAGTTGCCCCGTTCGCTCCGCCGCCAGGTACAGGCTGGGTTGTGTTCGCATCCGATATTTCCTGCACAATATCCATCTGGACATTCTTGTTTTTATTTATATGAGGCGTGACGGTCAGTTTAAGTCCAACACTCTTCGTGTCTACGTTTGCGAGTGGCGTCGAAGATATTCCTCCAACTGAGTTGTAACTGTTGACCAGGTTCTGTCCTTTGTAGAAATACTGCTCTTTAGTTATGTCCAGTTGCGCCTTCTTGTTGTCTGTAGTCAGGATGATCGGCGAGGAAAGTATGCGCGACCTGGAATCAGTTGAGACCATTTTGGCCACCGTATCAAGATTCAACCCGTAGGCTGTAAGATAGTATGTCAAACCGGCCCCAGGGGAGAACTGCTTGGAGAGACTGCTCAAAGAAGTAGGCGACAATGTTCCACCTCCCCCGCCGCCGGCAAATCCGACGATCGCCTTGCGCGTGCCATCGCTCTTCTTGTCGTATGCAACCAGGGACCTCTGGATCCAGTCAACACCTGTCTGTACAGAGTCACTCAGGCTGACGTCAAGGATCATAACCTCTATCAGGACCTGGGATACTGCCATGTCCATTTCTTTGACAATTTCCTTTATGGTTTCGAGATCAAGCCTGCTGGCCATGATAATCAGGGAGTTGATCCTTTTATCCGCAAGAATTTTAATATTCTGGGCGGACAGTTCGCCTACCTTTGACTTTATCCCTTCCCCCTCTGCAACTTTTGTCAGTGCTTCTCTCTGCAACTTTGCAAAATCTTCAAGCGCTGCGCTTCTGGTTTCTTTGCCAGGTTCTCCTTCGATTTTTCCTGTTGTTCCAGGCTTGGCAGCTTCCTTGCTCTGCTGTTGTGCGCCTATAAATGTGTTGAGCATGGTTGCCACCTGTTCAGCATCGGCAAACTCAAGTCTAAGGACTTCTACCGACACATCAGGATCGGTAGGAACATCCAGGACTTTTACGATGTTCTCGAAAAACGGGAAGTTCTCGGGACGGGTGAGGATGATCAGGACGTTTGTCCTGTCATCGGCGACTATTTTCACCTTTCCGCGGATAATTCCACGTTCAGCTTCGTCGAGCAGCCTGGCTAAAGCGGAGTCTGTTGTAGTTGAAGTATCCGGCCGTGGAATTGCCCGGATTACACCAGGAGGTGTTACAATGGCTGGAGCCGTCGTTGTTGTTGCTGCCACTCCTGGCGAACCACGATCTTTAAATCTGGGATTTGTCGCCTGATCTTTCTGGGATTCCGCAATAATCTCCTCTAGCTTCTGCTTGATAAGGGATGCCTTTGCGTATTTTATCTGGACTACCTTTGGTACTTCACGCGCCTCAATCGGCTGGTCCACGTACTTCAGGATTTCAAGGATCCTGTTGATGTTTGCTGCCGTATCAGTATAAAGAATGCAGTTTGTACGTTCAAAGGGATGAATCTTTCCATATGGATGCTTGAAGTCTAAATCCGTAAGAAACTTTGCAGCTTCAGTCACATCGATATTTTTCAGCTGTATCATCTGGCTTACAAGCTCGTCAGTTTCCCTGAGTTTGTCGGTGTCTTCAATGTTCCTTATCGCCATTCCTTCCTTACGGGCGTTCAATATGGGGACTACTTTGAGGAACTTCTCACCCTGTTTAACCAGACCGACATCATTCATTGCCAGTACTGTTTCCACAGCCTGGAGCCATTCCTCGTTTGTCAGCTGTCCTTCATTCTTAAGGGTAATTGTAGCCTTTAGCGGTACCTTGGGGTCAAATAGAAGCGTTCGTGCAATCTTCTTGCTGTATTCAGTGAGAACCATGTTAATCGGAGTATCGTCGTACTTCAGGGGCGCTGCCAGCTCTTTCATGAAAGCCTGCAGATTAGTGGATGCCGAAGATGAACCTGTCGCTGCTGCAGCAGGTTCTGCCGGTACCACAGCCGGTCCAGGTGGAGCAACCTGTGCCGGGACTAAACACGAGACAGACATGAAAACAAGCGTCCATGCTGTCAATCGTGCAGCGGATCCGCATATCTTATTTGTTCGCTTTCTTATCACCGGTGTTTTTCCGTTCCTTGGTATAAGCACAATACAAGGTAAAATACCCCTTAAATAAGCCGCCAGCCTTGGGCTTTATCTGCAACTGCCTGACATCAAGCATACCACCTTGATTCTGTAAATCAAAGAGGAAACGCACAATTGAATCAAGATTTCCTTCCCAGTCCTTGCAGTCAATAGGCAGTTCGTAAACATCACCCACGATCTTTTCCTCGCCAGCCTGCCTTTTAAGTATCTTCATGCCCTGCTTTGAAGCGACAACATCCATTGCTGAAAGCCATTGAACATCCATCTTCTGGTCGGCCGGGTACTCTGGAAGCGATTTTTGAAGATCGTTCAGCTTCTTGGTCCACTTGTCTTTGCTCGCAATCGTATCTTTATTGTCCTGTATTTGCTTTATAATCTCCGCTTTTCTCTTGCTGAGATCTCTCCATTTCTCGATCTTTGATCTTGATGAAATTGCGGAAAAACCGAACAGGATGATGGTGCCCGTAATTATTGCCAGCGTCATTTCTCTCTGTGACAGTTTCATTACTCGCCGCCTCCCGGCAGTTTCATGTCTATCTGGAAGACCTGCTTTCCTTTCTGTTCAAATGGTCCCTTTAGCGTGCCCTTCAGGAAAATCTTGGAAGCATCAAGGCTACCCTTGAAATCATAAACAAGTGAAACGCTTGGCGCCTGGCCGTTGATCGTTACCCCTGGGGGATTCGATGCCCGCTTGTATTCGAAAGATGTCATTTCCACACCCTCAGGCATTAGCATGGTAATTTCCCTGAGACATTCGAGGGAAGAGCGCGTACGGTCACTGTACCTGGTTATGATCGAGACTCTCTTCCGGATACTTATGACCTCGTCGGCAGGCAGTTGAGTGGTCTTAAGCTCTGCCTCCAGCGAAGTGACTCGTTTCTGCTGGTAGAACAGGCCCCCTGCGAACAAAACCACGCAAAGGGCCCATATCCCGATAACGACAAGTGCACCCATGATCATCCTGTGCTTGAAAAGCTTCTCCCCTCCGGAAAGACGCCACGAGTCCGGGGTAAGGTCAAGTAGTTGCCCCGCATCGGCGGTTCTTCTCGCTAGTCCCTCGGTAACAGGAGGTAGGGAGTCGAGGGCCTTGAGAAACACTTCGCATGGGCATTCCAGGCGCATTTTCTCTGCAAGTAACAGTGGCTTGTCACCCCTGTGCCATACGGACATGGAGCAATGTCCGCCCCCGTATTCAAGGTCGAGCGCGATCATTGAATAGGCTACATCCCGCGCGATTTCAGAGTAGAATTCATCATCGGTAAGGGGCCCCTTCTCGTTCAGCGAACGGAAGACAACGGGTATGCCATCCTGGCTGACAATCACATCCGGAACCCCGTCCGCCATAATAACAAATATCTGCCGGCCGCTTTCTTTGACGTTTCCGGAATCCTTGAGCAATCGCCACCAACCGAGGACGTTGGCGTCAACCCGTCCGGGAAAGATCCCAGACTGGGCCAGTATTTTACCGGTTGAATCTACAACATCATTCTTAGCCGCAGCCGCGAGTACGAGGTAGGAATCGGCGGTTTTGCTCAGGATTTCGTAGGAAACAACCATGTTCTCGATCGGGAATGGAGACAGTTTGTCTACCTGGAGCTCAACCATTCCTTTCAAGTCTTCTTCTGGGACAGATGGAAGTTTAACAACACGTATCAGCAGCTGTTCAGATGAGAGTCCAAGCGTTACTCTGCCGCGTAACTTGGCGGAATGTTTTTTTACAATGCTGCCGATATCAGGCTGCGGAGCCTGGTTATCTCCGCCCTCTTCTGGCGACTTGATGCCGAGTTCATCCCTTCCAGTGTCGACAGACTTAAACGTATCCTTGGCTTTCTCGAGTGTTGTCCATTCAAGAAAGTCATTCTTTAAAGTCAATCCTGTTATCTGATCTTTTCCCATTTATAACCGTTCAGACGGGTTTCGGCCGTCATTTGAAATGGAATCATGCATCTTCTTCACGCCACTGCAGTACTGTCATCTGCTTGTTTGCATACCTGACAATACACCATATTGTCCTTGTCACTCCATGCACATTTCCGGTGCATGTTATCCTGTATATGCCGGAATCCGTGGTCAAATAGTTCCGCAGAACCGGATCAAGACCGGGAATCCTGCTGAACATTTCGTTTACATCCCTGTAGGAAGTATTTTCTTTCTTCCCTTTAGAATCCTCGGTTCCTTCACGCTCCTCGACAATGGCTCCGGCAATGATCTCATCAACTTGCGGCAACGTCAGAAGTATACGCGCAGAAGCCGCATTGATATTCACCTTCCCGTCGCCGTATGTTGTCAGCAAATCGTCAATGCCGCTGACGCTTGTTGCTTCCTGGTTCAGCTCGTTTGTCTCGAGTACACCGCCGTATAATATCGTTCTTGTAAATCCTTTTACAAGAAGAAGTTCTCCCACAGTGTCAAGAGGCCCGTTCTTGGTCCGGTAAGGAGATTCAAGCTTGGCATAGTAATCTTCGGTTTCGGCCCCGTGTTCCCGGGGCGTATCGTCGGTATCCGTCCAGTCTAAAAAGGCTCCGATAAGGCTTTCCCACATCTCGCGCGGAATACCGCCAACATCCAGTACCCTCTCCCAGTCGTCCTCTTTCAACAGATTTACATTTCTGCGCGCCGGCTCAGTAACGATATCAACAGTTATTGTGCCCTCGCCGAGCTGTTGGCCGTAACCCCTTATCGACAGTCCCTGGGAAAGCCGTTTCGCATGGATGAACCACCATTCTGCTGCATCTGGGCTCCCCTCGGCCACGTCCTTTGCTGTGAGGCTCTTCCTCATCATCAGTTCAGCTATTTCCATCCCGGACTTGGCCAGGTATGCCGCCTTCGTACGGTTCCTGTAATAAGATGTAATTTTTATCTCGATGTGCGAGTCGAAGACGAAAGAACTTACCAGCAGGGCGAGAAGTCCAAGTACCCATAACACGACAATCAGTGCCGACCCGCTTTTCTCTGAAGTTTTCATAAGCTCAATCTGCCGTCTCAAGTTCAATCGTCCGGTATATTGACTCCCTGCCATGAAAGAGGCGCAACAGGAATCCCAACTGCTCTTTTAATTTCGACGGGATCTTCCCCCTCTTTCAGGGGTTCCATGTAAAAAGTCAGTTCGACAAGCGTTGGGAGTGTGTTGGTCTTGGGGCCAATCCACTCGTCTTTCCAGTCGATCTGGTCATTGACCTTTCTCCATGCCATCCTGCAGTTGAAGGCGACAATCTTGCTCGGGAGAAAGATTGGAGGTATTTTGTCCGGATCAAATTGCTCGTTTTCCTTGTCAAGGATTTGTCCCTGAAGACGCCATGCTCTTATCGCCACGCCAGGTTTTCCGTTCTCGTCCTGTTCAATGGATATCTTCACGCGGTGGGGACTGCCGGCAAACGGGCAATCTTTCCCTACAAGCGCCGATCCCACCTTCACCCAGCTTATGCTGTCCAGTGCAGTCGAACCGTCACCGTTATCTTTACTTGTGAAGCCATATAGGGGGGAACCACCGCTGACATCCGGAAAATAGGCGGATCTCAGCCCCATCACCATCTGCTCTATGACAAAATCGCCGTGATGCAGGTCATCGCACAGCTTTATACCTTTTTTCCACGACATCGTTACAGTGGAGAAAACCATGTAGGTTACGGTTGTAACCATGGCAAGTATACAGACGGCTAGCAACAACTCCAGGAGAGTTGTGCCGCAACACCGGCCAGGACGTGTGCTATTGCTTTTTTGGCAGTTCAAGGACATAGCGGACGATCTCTTCCCTCATTTCATTGCTGTGATCAGCCCAGGAAACCCTGGTCCGGACGACATACAGCTGGTCCTTGTCATCGTCGTCTTCCACTTCGCGTGAGTATGTAAATCCATTTTCGTATTCATGCGGTGGAACCGCCAGGGATTTCACGTCGTTTGTGGTTACAAGCGGATAATCGAGCTCGCCCCTGTTCAATGTCCACTGGGCCGTCTGGTAATTTTTCGCCGACCGCATGACCGACAGGCAGCGTGACACTGCCGTGAGCATGGCAACAAACCCGACGCTCATGAGAACAACGGCAAGGAAAACTTCAAGCAGTGTAAAACCATGCATGGAGTTTCTTCCTCCTTGATATATTACTCTCACCTGACCTCCTCTGTGGTTGCAGACGACAGGGCGTCAATGCGGATCAGGACTGCTGTACCCCTTTCGTCAATGACCTTGACGTCATACGGCGTGCATGTTCCGTTGCTCCTGTAATATACAACGCAAGTGCCTTCATTCTGGCGGGTGCCTTTCGAGAGTTCGACGTAGGCAAAATTCACTCCTTCGAGCTTTCGCTTCATTTCTGTCGTTTCGGCGCGAATCGAAGCAACGGTGAACTGGTTTGATTCGTCAGGGTTTGTAAGGCCGTCCATGCCGGCAGCCGGCATGGACGGGACGACCCTTCCCGGGAAATTGGTGCTGTTTTGGGGGGCAGCAGCAACAGCCATTGGTGAAATCGAAATAGTTGAAGAACTGAAGTCAAAGGTCACGGCCAGTTCCTGCTGTTTAAGCAGGGACATGGTCCTTGCGTAACGCCCCATGACGACAACAGACCGGACCGCGGATCTAAGCTTGCTTCCCTTTATGGAATTCGTGAACGCAGGAACGATTACAGCAGACAGAAACCCCATTATTGCAATCACAAGCAATAATTCGATCAGCGAGAAAGCTTTCCCTGACCTTGGTAAACACATTTTCTGCCTTCATCACCGCGAGATTTTCAGTTAATTTGTAACGTCATCCTCATTGTTTAGCGCCCTGTCAGGACCGGCGGAACGTACCTCGAAGGCAGACTCGCCCTTCTTTGAATAACTGAAAGGAGAACCCCATGCGTCAGGCTGGATTACGCCGCTCTTGATGTACGGGCCGTTCCAGTTTGGTTCACCGGAACTCTTGAGCAGGTTGTCCAGACTGTCCGGGATCCTTCCGATATCCATTTCGTAGAGTTCGACAGCCTGGCCGATCGCGGAAATACTTGTACGGGTGATGTTGACCCTGGCTATCTTCTGCCTGCTGCTCAGGCCGACCGCAACAACGGCAGCCAGCATGCCCATAATTGCAACAACAAGCATGATCTCAATAAGGCTGAAACCCGCCTTCTGCCGCCTGATTTCTTCGCTCACATTAATACTTCTGTTCATGTTGTTTCTCCTTTCGATTTCCCAATTGCAGAACTAAGCGTTTAATCCATCCGACATGCTTATGACAGCAAGAAGGATGCTAATTACAACAAATCCCACCATTGCAGCCAGTACAACGATGAGTATGGGCTCAAGCGCGGTGGTGAATATCTTAACATTGCGCGAGAGTTCGTTTTCGTATCGTGAAGCAATATGCGAAAGCGACGTGGCCATGTCTCCTGTCTGTTCGCCTATGGAAAGCATGTCAGTCATCAGCGGCGGAAAAACCTTTCCGGCGGCAAGCGGTCCGGAAATGGTTGTTCCGTCCGTAACCCTTTCCCTGGCTTTCCGGATTTCGGCGCCGATCACAACGTTCCCGACTGTCTGTTCCACTATTCCCAGTGCCTGCAGGACCGGCACGCCGTTGGTTAGCAGAGATGAAAGAGTTCTGGCAAAATTGGCATATATCGCAGAAGCAATGATGCCCCTCACCAGGGGCATCCTGAGAACAAAGCCATCCCACCATAACCTGCCTTTCTCGGTCTTCAAGCCACGCATGCATGCCGGAATGATAATTATGAGGAGAATCACTCCGATCCATCCATACTTCACGGTTCCGTGGCTGATTCCTATCAGGATTCTTGTCGGCAGAGGAAGCGCCTGGTTGATCTGCTCGAAAATCATCTGGAACTTCGGCACGACAAAAATCATCGTAAAGGCGAGAGTGCATATGCCCAGAACAATTACAATTGCCGGATACACAAGCGCCATCGTCACCTTGTCTTTTACGTCCTGCATGCGCTCATAGTGCTCGACGAGTCTCCTCAAAACCTCGTCAAGCGCTCCGCTGGCCTCGCCGGCCTTTATCATACTTACGTACAATTTCGAGAAGGTCTCCGGGTTTTTTGCCATGGCATCGGACAGGCTGACGCCCTGTACAATGTCGTCCCTCAGCGAGGCTATGATCTTGTCCCCGGGTTTGCCTGTCTTACGGTTGGCCAGCGTGTTAAGCGCATTGCCCAGAGTCATGCCGGAAGCAAGCAAATCGCTTATTTCCGTGGTAAAAACCAGCAGGTCCCGTGACTTCATTTTCAACTTCCTGCCCTGCCACGAAAAATGCTGGACCTCTTCAGGTGACTTTGCGGCAGCGGCCGCCCCCCTTTCCATTACCGACACTGGAATATTGCCGGCACGTTCAATGGAAAGCAGGGCAGCACGCCGGTCATTGGTCTCGACATTTCCTTCAATCTTCTCGCCTTTTTTGTTTCGCGCAGTGTATAGGAATATAGGCATGGGTTTTAGTCGTTTTCTTCCGAGGCCCTCAGGACTTCGTCAATGGTGGTTATCCCGTCAAGAACCTTGTTCCATCCGTCATCGCGAAGTGTGCACATGCCTTCGGATATGGCTTTCTGTTTAATGTCGTTCATCGGCGCCCTCTGGACAACAAGAGACCGGATATTTTCGGTAACTTCAAGAACCTCAAAAATGCCTCTCCTGCCGCGGAATCCTGTCATCCTGCATTTTTCGCAAACCGATGAATTGTAAATGGACTTTCCTTCCAGGCGCGCTATTGGAAACTTTATTTCATAAAGGAATTGAGGATCGGGGACAACTGGCTGTCGGCAGGAGTCGCAGAGCCTCCTGATGAGACGCTGGGCTACAACTGCTTCAACAGCGGACGCGAGAAGATAGGATTCAACACCCATGTCAAGAAGACGGGTGAACGCGCCTGACGAGTCGTTTGTATGAAGTGTACTGAATACAAGGTGACCCGTCAGCGACGCCTGGATGGAGATTTCAGCTGTTTCAAGGTCGCGTATTTCGCCGACCATTATGATGTCAGGGTCCTGCCTGAGGAAAGATCTCAAGATCTTTGCGAAAGTTAGTCCGATTTCCGCCCGGACAAGGACCTGGTTGATACCTGTCATTTCATATTCAATAGGTTCCTCAGCTGTCAGTATGCGCTGGTCAATAGTGTTAATCTCATGGAGAAAGGCGTAAAGCGATGTCGACTTTCCTGAACCAGTCGGGCCGGTAACCAGTACGATCCCGTTGGGCTTTTGAATTATTTTCCGGATAAGGCCTGAATCCCTGTCGTTCATGCCGAGCTGCTGAAGCTGGATAAATGCCCCGCCCCGCTGCAGCAGTCGAAGACTTATGCTCTCGCCGTAGACGGTCGGCATGGTCGAAACGCGGATATCAACATCCTGACCCTGTACGCGAAGTCCGATACGTCCATCCATCGGAAGGCGTTTCTCTGCAATATCGAGGTTGGCCATTACCTTGAGACGTGAAATTATCGCGGCCTGAAACCTGTTCAACTGCGGAGGTACTGGTGTTTCGTGAAGAACACCGTCAACCCTGTACCTGACGCGAAGCTTCTTCTCCATTGGCTCAAGATGAATGTCAGTGGCGCCCTGCTGGCATGCCTCCCAGATAATCTGATTTACGAACTTTACTATCGAGGCCTCCTGGTCAAGTTCGCCGAGATCAACCTTGCTGATGTCCTCCTCTGACTCCAGTTCCAGCCGGTCATCCTGAATCATCTTATCCACTGTTTCAGCACCGACGCCGTAGAACTTCTTTGCGGCTTTTGCAATATCGGACGACGTGCTTAGGTTCAACCTGACCCTTGTGCCGGCGGCCAGCCTCAGGACATCGATAAGACTGGGGTTAAAAGGATCGTTACAGGCAACAATCAGCATCCCTCTGTCGATGGAGATCGGCATGACATTGTACTGAAACACCGCTTTGGTTGGCAGACGCTCAAGCGCTTCAGGCTTAATTTCAATGGCGTTGAGACGTATAAATGGAATATTAAGAATCTTCTCAATTGCCTGGAGGAAAGCTTCTTCTTCGGTAAGTCCTTGCTTAACAACAATATCTGTAATGTTTGTTTCACCCGTGCGGGCATTATCAAGCACGACAGTAATCTGGTCTTCGGTGAAGAGAGCTGTCCGCTTCAATACATCTGCCAGATAGGTTGTTGATACAGCTGCCATAAGACCTCTATTGCTCCCTTACTGGAGAAGAATGATACAGCATTGGTTCAAAATAGCCAATTATCAAAATCATATTTCCAGCACGGATTCAGGTTTCAACTTTGCTGTTTTACCTGCGGCCCAGCGTGCCTGCTTGATAATTCCCATCAGTATCCGCACATCGTCAACCGTGAGTGTTCCGCGCGAAAAGATACGGCGGATTCCCTGCATCATGTGGTCAGCCTTGTCGTCCTTCATGAAGCCAATATCGAGCAGGGTTTCCCGCCACATTTCGAACATGCGTTCCCTTACCTCTGATGGCGCTTCTGGAGATTTCTCCATCAGGGGTTCATAGGTTCCGTTGGCTATGAAAATCTCGTAACAGCATATGAGTACAGCCTGGGAGACGTTTAAAGACTTGAATTCATCTGTAGTTGGAATCTGTATTATCTGTGTACAGACCGCCAGCTCTTCGTTGCTCAAACCATTGTCCTCCCTGCCGAACACCAGGGCCACTTTTCCTGTCCTGGCTACTTCGATTGCCTTCGGTGCCCATTCCCTCGGTGTGCGTGCATGCTGGCGGTAGAGACCTGCCCTTGCCGTTGTTCCCATTACTGCTCCGCAGTCCGTTACTGCCTCGGCCAGCGTGGCAAACTCTGTCCTGCTTTCCAGGATGGGAGTAGAATGACAGGCCATTTTACGTGCTTCTTCCATGTTAAGGGCCATTGGCGATACAAGAGCCAGGTCTGATATGCCCATGTTTGCCATTGCACGGCATACCGAACCTACATTTCCCCCGTATATCGGATTCACCATCACAATTCTTATGTTATCAAGACTCATTAAACCGTTTTCTCCATTTCAGGCTTATGGCACGCACGTGCTTTTTTATGGCCTTTGCGCGAGTGTTAATGATATAACAACGCCCAACTGTTGTAAATCGAGGAGATGATTATGGACGAATTACTTAAACTTCTTCGGAAAAATGCCCTGGAAACTCCAGCCAATATTGCAAAGATGCTGAAAGTCCCGGAAAAGGAAGTGACTGCAAGGATCGCGGAATACGAGAAAAAAGGCATAATCCGTGGATACCAGGCGATTCTCAATGAGGACCAGCTTGACCTTGACTGTGTCCGTGCCGTTATTGAAGTAAAGATAACCCCGGAACGTGGAGGCGGGTTTGACCGCATTGCTGGACGTTTAAGCAAGTTTCCGGAAGTGGAATCCCTTTTCCTCATGTCTGGAGGTTACGATCTCCTCCTGTTCGTCAAGGGACCTAACCTGAAGGAAGTTGCCTCCTTCGTAAGCGAAAAACTGGCCACGATTGCGGGCGTTGTGTCGACTTCGACCCATTTTATGCTGAAGACATACAAGGACCAGGGCGTTCTCATGGAAACGGAAAAGGAAGATGAAAGACTCAAAGTCTCGCCGTAAGATTGTCGCGTCCCATGTGGATGACATCCCGAAATCCGGTATTCGCGACTTCTTCGATATTGTAAGCACCAGGAAGGACATAATCAGTCTCAGTATCGGAGAGCCTGATTTTGTAACCCCGTGGCATATTCGAGAGGCTTCGATCTTTGCCCTGGACCGCGGCGCCACCTCCTATACCGCCAATCTTGGCCTTCTCGAACTCCGCCAGCTCCTGTCAAAATATGTCGGCAGGTCTTTTGGAGTCAACTATGACCCGCTGACTGAGATCCTGGTTACGGTCGGTGTGAGCGAAGCCATGGACCTTGCCATCAGGGCCATCACCGAACCTGGGGATGAGATCATTTACCATGAGCCCTGTTTCGTTTCGTATTCCCCCGTCATAACACTTTCACACGGCAAGCCAGTGCCGGTTGTGACGAAAAGGGATAACGAATTCAGGTTAACACCGGATTTGATAAGAAAGAAAATTTCAAAGCGGACAAAAGCAGTCATATTGAATTTCCCGACAAACCCGACGGGTGCGGTTTTGAACCGTGAAGATGTTGAAGGGATCGCCCGCCTGGCCGTTGATAATGACCTGGTTGTGATTACAGACGAAATCTACTCTGAACTTGTTTATGATGGTGAAGTCATCAGCATTGCTTCGCTGCCCGGAATGAAAGAACGGGTTATTTTCCTGAATGGTTTCTCTAAGACCTGGGCGATGACAGGCTTCAGGCTTGGTTTTTCATGTGCGTCGCCGGAAATAACAGAGGCAATGATGAAGATCCATCAGCATGTCATGATGTGTGCCCCTGTACTGAGCCAGAAAGCAGCTATCGAGGCGCTTAGGAATGGGAACGCGGATGTTATAGAAATGAGGTCCGAGTACAAGAAAAGGCGCAATTTCATCTGTGCCTCTCTTAATGAAATGGGATTGCCTTGCCATGTGCCTAAAGGTGCCTTCTATGCATTTCCATACATTGGTGGCTATGGCATGACATCGAAAAACTTCTCCCTGAGGCTCCTGGACGAGGAAAAGGTTGCATGCGTTCCTGGCACAGCATTCGGCGAATCCGGCGAGGGCTATTTGCGGTGCTCTTTCGCAACCAGTATGGACGAGATAAAAGAAGCCATGAAACGCATGAGCGCTTTTGTCAAGCGGCTGCAGAAGTGAAGATTGGCTGGAATTGCCGGGGACAGACAAGACGGCGCTTTGCTCCCACCTTTTCTTAGACAAGTTCAGGACTGGTCAACACGCCCTTCTATGCGGTTTGTCAGCGTCGTGTCTGGAATACTGATTACTGAATACTGGATTCTGACTTCTCTTCTTGTCCTACTTCACCGTCATTCGGGTTGCCTTGATAAGCGTCTTCCAGATACCTTCCGAGTCTTTCTCGGCCAAGATTGCCTTGCGGATCTCCGGCTTTATTAAAGCCTCGGTAAGACCGGCAAGCAGTTTCAGATAGAAAGCACTGGCTGCCGTGGGAATCACGATAAAGAAAATCATCTTCGTCAGACCTTTGTCGTCGCCGTTATTCTCGGTAAACTTGATGCCCTTTTTGCTGATCCCTAGCGAAAGGGTAAGGCTTCCGCCTTCAATGCCGCGAACATGAGGGAACGCGATACCGTGATCGACAGCCGTGCTCACAATCGCTTCGCGTTTAAGGGCACGTTCAACCAGCTTGTCTGCCTTGTCCACAAACCCTTCAGCTTCCATCTTGAAAGCCAGTTCCTTGATTACACCTTCCACGTCATTTGCTTCCAGGTTTGGGATCATCAGTTCCTGGGCTGAGAAGCGCTGAATCCCCGGTTTCCTCGGCTCGCTGCGGCGCGGCTGTCCGCGCACATGCCTGGGTGCTGCTTCGGGGTAATACAGAATCCTTGCGCAGTTCGGACAGTTGTGGAGTGCCTTGGCTAGTCTTACAGCCTGGACAAGGCTGATCGGAAGTTTCAGGCCGCAAACCGAGCAGATGCCGTCGGATATTGGAACGATAACGTTGTGATCCTTCTTGTGAAGTTTCTCGAACATAATGCGGTGATCACTATGAAGCTCTCCCGCCATGGTTTTGATCGATGCATCGAGTTCTTCGAATCTTTCTCCGCCTGGCACTATCTTCTGTTCGTCCCTGATTAAAGTAAGTTCCTGTAATTGAATCAACTGATTGATGACGGAATGCATTAAACCTCCTGGAGCTATTCTAAAAGGCAAATTGCCTGTTACAGCGAGTACACTCTTTGTTTGTCGGCTTAATAGAATAATGTTAATTCAGGAAATGTCAACCTTTAACAGGAAGTTTCTGCGGGAACCGGTTCATAGTGCAATCGCCGGTTGAGTATATTTCGGTTTTGAAAGACAAGCAGCTGTCTCACTTTTTCGGCTTGCAGGCTTCTCCTGGAGCCTTCTGGCCGGCTGACAGGTGCATGCTCGCCTCGGACCACATCTGCCTTGTGATATGATCTTCCATAATGTGCTGGTAGAGTTTGATCCAAGTGGTTTCTGATCTCTTGCGGACATATTCAGTCTCGCCGCCCGGCCGATTGTCTCCTTCCATGCGCCCGGTATCGCTCGACGGGACAATCTCGCTCGGATAGTGAAGAACATCGTTGAACATCGAATCTATCTGGTGCAGCCATTCATGCAATTCCATTTCCCCGTCCGTTTCTCCAGGGTATGGATAATTCGTATGCCATGGCACCATTATGAATCCGGCACCTTTGAATTCTGCGATGCTCCCGAAAGTTGCAGCAGTATACGGCGCTGGAACGCCTGGACCCTTGTCGCCGTTATACTTCACATACGCAACAACTGTATCATAAGTCTTGTCTTTCAGTATCGGCTCGATATACGGGCGGACAATGTGCGGTGAAGGCTCGAAGGGGCCGCCTGCTTTACCGTGCAGGTTGGTAAGAGGAGTATCAACAATCCTGATATCGGCATCAATTCGAAGCATGCCGGAGGAGTACTTGAAAACATGATTGCTGTAAGCATCGATACTGCCGCGTATCTTCTTCTCATCTGCTTCGCTGATCGTCTTCGTGACCTCGACCTTGTTGCCTTTTCCGTCAGTCCATGAGAAATCAAGTGTCCTGAAGATTACGATCAGTGTTTTCCATGACCTGGCCTTCGAAAGTTCTGAGTTAGCTGGAACCTTCGGGTGCAGTTCCCTTATATGCTTGCGGGCTTCGAGTCGCTGTTCCTCTGTCGATGGACACCTGTCGATGACTCTCTCCCATGCTGATAGCGCGGCGGCCAGGTCGTTCCTTTTTTCTGCTTCCAGGGCTTTTGCACGGCATGCTCCCGCATCCATCGTCTGCGCAGATGGCAGGAGATATTGAAATGCTGGTTCATTGTTCCTTCCGTTTCCAGCGGCAGGCGAAGTAACCGGCAGGTAAGCAACGGCTGTTAATCCGCAAACCAGGAACATGTGTCTCGGTGATAACTTGCCTGTCATATTCGTATCTCCTCTGTTCTATTTCGAAAGTGACTTGAATATACCCTGAGAAATCATATCCGCAAGTAATTCATTGCCTTTACCGTTTGCATGAACTCCATCTCCGGTCAGTATGCCATTGTTGAAGAACCGCATGCTTCCATCGAGCCTGAGTTCGGGATTGTTATTCATCAGGCAGGCTGTAAAAGCTTTCCTGAGATCCACAAGTGTGGCCCCGGTAGCCGCCGCAACTTTCCGTGTGATGTCCGCATACTCATCACACTTTTCGTTATTCTTGTTCTCCTTTAGTGGAGAATCACCCCAGACCGAAAGAGTAGCCAGCACCGGCGCCGCTTTGTTGCCCTTAACAGAGGCAACCAAGTCGCTCAATGCTTTTTCGAAATCTACCGGACTTGTCTTTCTCCACCATATATCGTTGATCCCAATGTAGATCACTACGACATCGGGTTTATCTTCCGGAACAGTCTCGGACAATGGCCTCGGCTTTGTGCCGCCTGCATGGCTCTTGCTGTCTTCCCCGTCCCGTAGCGTAAGTGCACCGCCGCCATTGACCCCGTGGTTAATGAGCTTGATATTCAGGTCCTTGGAACCCTCTCCGGCTTTGAGTGCCTGCCCGATGACGCCTATATAACCGCCACCCCAGGTAATGGAATCGCCGTAGAATGAGATCTTCATGTCTTTCTTAAGCGGAGTCCCCTTCCCGCTCAGATTTGCCCGGCCCGGTACTTCGTAAATCTTCTGACGTTCTGCCCTGGCGCTGTCCGAGACGTCATATGGCGGATTAACCGGCTGAACAGGTTTTGAGGGAACGATTTCGCCGGTCTTCAAAATACTGGCCGTATACAGGCCGTCAGCAAACCCGGCAGGATTTCGGAATCCAATGCAAGCAAGCTGTCCAGCTGTTAACGCCTCCCTGTTATTACCAAACACCAGGCGATCAGGGCCGCCCCCTTTTTTGTTTCCCTTCCAGTTGCGGACAATAAGCTCTTTCTTTGTGTTCCAGGCAACTGCGCTGCTGTCTGCCATTGCAAGGGTATTACTCCCGTCAGCACAGTCGATAAAGGCATGTCCCTGCAGATCAAGAGACCCAAGCGTTTCATGATGGCCGTTTAAATCCAGGACTCCAAGGTCTTCGAAAAATTTAAGCGTCGATTTGTCAGAAATCTGTTCATCAGCACCCAGCCGGAGTTTTGCCCCTCCGTGTATCACCAGCGGCCCGGCGATTGCATTGATCCCTGCCGGCTTTGCCAGCGTGGAATTACCGTGTGCAATCGAAAAGCTTCCGCTCAGTGTATTGGGCGCTGTTCCTCCAAGCGTGGTGCCCATGCCTCCGTTCCAGGTAACATCGCCCTCTCCTGCGATTACACCTTGAACACTTGAACTGTTTCCCCCGGTGGCATAGGACCACGTCGCACCCTTGTTCACCGTTATTGTTCCCGTGTGCGGTCCGGCTGGACTCATGCAGGCGGACCATGCCGCATTGCTGGCAATCAGGAAATCGCGGGATGTAGGGGTCGCGCCAACCCAGAAATTTCCACCCTCCATCCTTACTGGCTGTGTCCCGGTTCCCAGCGCAGCACGATGCGTGGCGTATAGCATGCCTTTCTTTATTGTGATCGGGCCGACGAATCCGCTGTTATCGCCTGCGAATCCGACGGGTCCGCCACGTTCGCTGTCGATCGTGATTTCGTGGCTGCCGCTGATGCGGCCTTGAATGCTCATCTGTTCGCCGCCCAGATACCACCGGTTCTCGTTCCCGAAAGTCACACGGCCGGCCAGTTTGATGTCGCTGCTGATAACCTGCACTGCTGACTGGTGCATTCCGACATCACCTTTCATTTTCAGGAACCTGACCTGTCCTCCGTCGTCAAGTGTCAGTGAATTGCCCTTGATGAAGTATGAAAACAGGTTGACCGGATTGAATGTAATGGAATGTACCGCCTGGTCGCCGTTCAACATAACCGTATTGTTGCTTGATGCCTCCGGGAAAACAGCGTCGTCACCGGAGCGCGGAAATCCTGTACCTGGTTTCCAGTTGGCTGCCGTCGCCCAGTTTCCATCATTACCTGCGCCGGTCCAGACGTATTCAGCAGATTGGGTTGATGCTGCGAGAATGAGAGTTGCCGCTGCAGTAAGGATCACGTTGTTTTTCATAGCACCTCTATCAATGGCGGGTTAAGGAATATTGAAAGAATTCTGTTTTTGAAAAAGCTATCAGGAATACTGCAAACCGGGAATAGCAGTAATGACCGTTCTTTTAACGAAAATGACTTTTCCCTGGAAAGCCCCTTTGGAAGTCGCGCGGACATTTTACGGCCTGGATTGTCGACTAGATTATCGACACGCCCTGACCAAGATGATACGAGTAATGTAACTAAACGAGGAAGACATCCATGAATGCTGGAGAAAACCTGAGAAGAGCAGTCCGGTTCGAAAAACCGGAATGGATACCAATGACTTTTCACATCAACAGCTCCTGCTGGCAGCATTACCCCCAAGACGCCCTTCAGGACTTGATCGAAGCCCATACTCTGCTTTTTCCCAACTATGAACGAAAATCGAAGGTTGTTCCGGTATTCACACCAGTCCAGAAGAAGGATGCTCCGTACACGGATCCCTGGGGTTGCGTATGGACAACGAGTACCGACGGCATTACCGGTTCTGTTTCAACACATCCTCTCGCAGACTGGAAATCTCTAGATTCGTACAATCCGCCTGATCCGGAAATAACCGATGGATTGGTCCCCATTGACTGGAAACAGGTCACGAGGGACCTTTCGGATTCTAAAAAGCGCGGAGAGCTCGCGATTACAGGCCTCAGGCATGGCCATACATTCCTTCAGCTGTGTGATATTCGCGGTTACGAAAACCTCATGTTCGACATGGCTGACGAAGAACCCAGGCTTAACAGGCTGGTCGATATGGTTGAGGCATTTAATCTTTCGATCGTGAAGCGTTACATCCAGGCGGGCGCGGAATGGGTTTCATATCCTGAAGATCTCGGCATGCAGAATGGTCCCATGATTTCGCCGGATCATTTCCTGCGATATGTAAAACCCAGCTACCAGCGCCTGATGGCCCCGGCGAGGGAAGCCGGCTGCATTATCCACATGCATTCGGACGGTGATATCAGAACGCTTGTCGATCATCTTATAGATGGCGGTGTTGAAGTGATTAACCTCCAGGATCTCGTCAATGGCATCGACTGGATTGCTCAGAAACTTGCCGGGAAAGTCTGTATTGACCTTGATATAGACCGGCAGAAGATAACACCTTACGGAACACCGGACCAGGTTGATTCGCTGATAAGGGAAGAAGTGACGAAACTTGGAAGCCGCAAGGGCGGATTGACCATGATTTACGGACTGTATCCCGGTGTCCCTCTTGCAAACGTCAAGGCTCTGATGGATGCCATGGAAGAGTATGCCTTTTATTACGCCTGATATTCATCTCACATGGCTGTCTGCATAATTTCTATAGTACCGGTTGTATTGACCGAAGACGCCGGATCAACATCCATAATCAATGTTACCGGCTTTCCCTCGTAGAGTTTGTTCATCTTGAGCGTGTAGGTGTTCTGGCGATTTTCATGCCCGGTCCATCCCTCATGCGCGTCAATGGCAAGCTGTTTCCCTTTCTGGACCACTGCCACCCGGCTGATCGAAAGTGCTGAGTCACCCTCCTTGTACTTGAAAGTTACCGTATAAGAGCCGGCCTTCGTCATCTGGCGGGTGACGTCCATGATCAATCGATGCGAACAGCCGTCCTTGAAAACATTTGGCGACCATCCTGCTGAATCCAGAGTCACGTCAACAACCGCCGGTGACAGCTCTGAGCGGTACTTCTCGAAAAGGTTCTTGCTAAGCTTATACGGATCACCTTTCGGTTTGGCTGAAAATATTCCGGATACTGAGTTGACCCAGTCACCGTCGAATTTAACCCGCCACTGTAGATATGCGGATTGATCATAAGGCTTGTTTCCCGCCAGTGAGGCGTCTACCCGCTTTATAAATTCCTCCCAGTGGGCAAGATAGTAAGCCCTGATCAGGCCGTTCCATTGCCGCGCGGCGTACTCCGTCAGGCCGCCGCCCGGTTTATGCCACGTGGTGATTATCTGGCGGGAATTACCCTCGTAATAGTTCTGTTCTTCTGAAGAGGCTCCCCACGCACGTGCATCGGCTATCCAGCGCCCGAGCAGGAACTCGGAGCGGGTGCCGAGCAGTTCATCGATGTCGCGGCCAAGCTCGAGGAACCTGGCACTCTCGCGGCGGAAAGCCTGCAGGTCCTTGTCAGCGGCGGCGCACATCATGCGCGAATGCATCCTGGGCATGACATTGCCCAGCGCCTGTCTTGTAAGATTCACAATGTCAAACTGGTATCCATCGGCATCGCGGCACTTCTTGTCAGCCTTGAGCATTGTTTCCAGGGCCGCAGTCAGGAACTTCTGTTTTAATGGAAGGCTGGATTTTGCCTGGGCCTGGCCTGCCTTGTAATGCGGGATCGACTGCAGGATTATTGTGCGTCCCCATAGACCGGTTGGATTATCAAGGAATATCTCTTTCTGCAGAATCTTCCATGCCTCGATTACTGCAGGATCGGTCCGGCCAGCGCGTCTGGTCGCGTATGCTTTAATCCATGAATCCATATCGACATTGCCTGATTTGTGCCAGGGCTGTTCAAACAAAAGGTCGTAGGTAATCGGATTGATGTTTATTCCTTCCAGCGTTGAACCGACTCCGAGGCAATTCTCTACCGGAAGTGCTCCGGTAATGCGGGTGGACATGAGATTCATTGGCGCAACGTAAAGAGTATTGCCTCCAAAATTCCCGATATAGCACCAGATAAACGGCGCGCCATGGAAGTTGTCCGTTTTCCTGAAAAATTCCGCCTGCTCACAGATATAGTCGAGATATACCAGTTTGCCTTTCGGAACTGCCAGCGTCAGCGCTTTCAGACGCGGTTGAGTCCAGTTGCTGTCGTAGAAGAAATTCCATGACATCTGGTACCAGACTGCGTCGGGATCGATCTCTGCCATGCTTTCATAAATTGTCTTCGAGACACTGGCAAGGTAGTCAGGTTCCCAGCTTGGAGGAGTTATTTCGTTGAAAGGATCTGCGCCGTACAGGTGATCTGTTCCGTACATTGCCTGTTGCTCCTTGAGAAACCGGTGCTGCACGTCCTTGAAGAGCGGATCCGTAGGATCCAGGAACCAGGTTGTGTATTGAGCCTCCATACCGCCCCAGCCCGGTGCAATTTGTATAATTTTGGCATCGGGTTTTACCTTCTTGAGGGCCTCGGGAACATGGCCGGCGAATCCGCCAAGGATTGGTTTCATTCCCAGGCTGCGTGTGCGTGCGAGGATGCTCTGCTGAAGTTTCATCTGACCGTCAATATACGAAACCGGCAGCGGTCCGCCCCATTTGTCAAGATTAGCCATCCGGTGCCAAGGCAGATGTGCTGGACCGGAAAAGAAGGTTCGGACCACTTCGTCACTAAGACCGTATGACTTCCAGACCTTAAGCCATGTTGCCTCCTGTCCACACTGGAGCAGAGGCCTGTTAACACCGTTCATTGCCATCCAGTCAACTAGTCTTTCCCACTGGCCCCAGTTCCACCATGGGAAAGTGTAGCCGTAGGTGCAGTAATTAAGAAAAAAACGCTCACGGGCCAGGCAGACCTGGCGTATTTTTCCTTCCGGCATGGGCAACTTGCCTTTGATTTGGAGCGCGGAAGTGGCCTCCCAGCCGAAGTCTGTTTTTGCAATGTATCGAAGGTACCAGTTGAAAGCCATTGCGGTACTTATGGCATTGTTACCGCGCAGTACTATCTTTCCGTCACGTGTCTCAATCTCGAAGACGTCCTTGCCTTCTGCCTGCGGAATGGTCTCGCAGGTGAATGACCCGGCATGACCTGGCAGGACACGCTCTATCAGTGACTGTGTAACATCAGATGAGCCTGGCGCGGGTTGCGCCGGTGTTGATAATGAAGAAAGCATGAACAAACAGGCGATGAGTCCGGTAACCTGCACTGAATGTGAACGTTTTATGAGCATGGATAAAAACCCCTATTTGCTGATTTCTTCTCCTGGTTTGAACCAATACTGCCAAAGTGTGATCACGTCACCGATGGGCTTTCCAGCGGCGTCGAACATCCGGGCTTTCAGGCGGACAACATCACCTTCCGTCTCATGCCGGCCTATACGCCGATTGTAAAATAATTTTTCATGGTGAGCGTTCTCCTTGGAAATTGTGATTGGACCGGTATATTCTTTTGATTCAGCCACAGGATCAGTACCGTCCAGGGTGTAACGGGCTGTTCCGATAGGCAGAGGCAGCAAAGTCGCCTTCACGGTGCCGCTGGCAATATGAAATTCCCTGTCTTCTTTTCCTGAAAGGCCTTCATGACGCACCGGTATGATGCCAAGCACACGGTTCAATAGTTCATCGGTTATTATAGCCCTGCGGGCATATTCTGAATATTTCCTGCCCAGGTTTGGATTCCAAGTACGTTCACTCATGACAGGTAATCGCGTGCGGGTGCTGGGCAGCTCTACTTCGGCACGCTGCTCCCATGCGCAGAGCTGGGCCCCAATTACCGGATCGGACTCCTTCAACTGGATATGGCATTTCAGGTTAACGTGATGTTCCCATAGCCACATGTTCCAGTTATCGTAAATGTACTCAGGTTCCCATTTTCTGCTGCCAACCACATACAGCGGTTTCCATGCGGTATTGATTACGCTGAAACCGTGCTTCACGAGGGAATTGGCCGGGTTGAATTGAGACTCGTAAGGCATGACTATGAGGTCCTTTGGAAGGCCGCCGCCGTCACCACCGAAACCTTCCCAGCAGATCGTCTTCTTTCCGTTCTTCTTCACGATCTCATCCATCCGGCGAAGGTAGTAATTGAGAGGGCTGCCTTTTACCCCTTTGGATTCCATGTAAGCCTTTTCCTCCTGCGACTGACCGAGGTGCTTGAACACTCCCTCATCACCGCCCAGGTGGATATAGGGCGATGATTTGAAGACCTGGGCAACTTCCCCGAACAATACAGCCAGGCCCTCGTAAGTTTTCTCGTTCCAGACATCCAGGGTGTTGCCCCTGCCCCAGAGGGATCGCAGCGGACCGGAATGTGCGCCAGGTCCGGAGACTTCTGGGACGATTGTTACACCCCGCTCGTCCGCGTATTTTACGAGGCCCGTGATTTCCTCAATAGTGTAGGTGGTAGTCTTTCCTTTTCTTTGCGTTGCCAGCGACGGAAATGCCTTTGAAGGAAATGCCATCACATTTCCTTCCGTATTGTCGTTTAGATGCAGCTGCAGGTAGTTGATCTTGTAAAGACGGCACATCTCTATGATTGGCCGCATCGTTTCCACCGGGTGCCACTGGCGGCCGACATCAATGAGAAGTCCGCGGTATGACGCCACAGGTTCATCCTCAACGGCTATTGCGGGTAATCGTAATTTTCCCTTGTCGTTCTCCATGGCCTGGAGAAGAGTCACCGTGCCCCATGCCGCTCCGTGATAATTACGTCCTTCAATCACAATGCCGGATTGACCGACTGTCAGGCGGTAACCTTCGTCGTGCTGGACACTGGGCGCGAGACGGAGGACTATGTCATTTTTTCCGCCACTGCCCGTTGCGACTGGCAGACGCATCGCCGTACTTAAATAGATTTCATCTGACAGGACTTTGGCAAGCGGTTCGAGTTTTGCGTCCTGGGCCATGATCCGACAGCCTGTAGAAAGCGTTTTATAACCCTGTCCTGTGGTAAACGATTTGGGCCACGGGATGAGCGCCGGCTTGTCATCGGCCGGACAGGCCGCCTGCGGCAGAGCACTCATGGCCAAGGTAATGAAAATAAGCCTGACTCCGGTAAAATCTTTCATTCCTGCCGCCTCCATGTTTGTTCAGATGATGCTTCAGTTTATTTCGCTTCGTTTACAATCAGCTCAACAATATGAACGCTTGGGTTTGCGCTGTTCTTGAGCATATTGATCCTGACATAACGGGCGTTGGTTTTCGGAAAACTTCCTGAATAGCCTGCGGATGTGGCCGGCGCAGTATCCTTTGAGAAGTCGAGCACAGTCTTCCATTCGTTCCCGTCGACAGATACCTCGGCGGTCAACTGGTAATAGCGGCCGCCGTCGTAGTAAGTAATTACGTTGATGTTGTCTATGGGATATATCTTTTCCAGGTCAACCCTAAGCCATTGCGGAGCGGGTCCACCGTCCCAGTGGCTCTCGACATTGTCAGCCTTGCCGTCGACTGCGACCTTTGCACCGTAACCATCGGTACGATCGGGACCCGGCCCGACTGTTACCTGTTTGCCGGTAGCGAGGTTTGGTTTAATTATCATTTTCCGCTTGAACCAGCTGCCCACGAGATAGCCCTGCTGGACGCCCTTGTTGTCAAACAGCCCTGCACGGAGATGCACAGTCTTGTCAGCGGTGATGGGAACTGTGTAGACCTGCCACTTATCGTTCGGCATGCTGTTGTCCAGTGTGTACTTGATTGTCAGCCCTTTTACCCTTGGTATGAGTGTAATGATCAGGGGGTCTGAAAATGTATTCTCGTCATGGGTAAACTCGCCTTTGACCTTGATCTCTATGGGATTGACCAGTTTTTCCAGTATCTGGTCCGTGTGTGCAAGGCGTGCCTTGAAAGTTTCCAGTGTACCGCCTGCCTGTGGATTCCATGCCTTTTCGCCAACGAGCGCAAGCCGGTCGTGCAGGCTCTGGATCTCTATGCTTTCCGAGTTCTCCCAAGAGCAGACCTGTGCTCCGAGGATATTTGCAGTTTCAGGCAGGGTTGTGAATGAATCATTGCCAAGATGGCCCTGGCCAAACATTGTAAGCTGCCAGTTAAATATGAAATCCATTGGCCGCTTGTCGCCGCGAACAATATAAAGAGGAGTCCATTCAGCGTTGATTACCTGGTACCCTTTGCCGGTCATATCGCCGGGATTTCTTCCGTTCCACGCCATTACTATAGTGTCTTTAGGAAGAGGATATGCACCTCCGGGGTTGAATCCTTCCTCCCAGACGATAGATTTCTTTCCGCGTTTGGCGACAATGTCCTGCATGTCAGCAACGAACTTGCAGTAGAGGTCATGCGGGCTTTTTATCTTTCCGGATTTTTCCGCGGCGGCCTTGTATTCTGCTGTGCTCTCAAGGCCGCCGAGTCCTACTTCGTCGGCGCCGAGATGCACATAAGGTGTCCCCTGGAAAATATCCATCATTTCGTTGAGCAGAATGCCGACAGCTTCCAGTGTTTTCGGGCTGGCGATATTGACTGTGTTGCCGTTGCCGGGGAACGAGAATACCCCGGGTGCATCGCCAACAAGCCGGCCGGAATGACCGGGCATATCCATTTCGGGAACGATATGCACGCCGCGCTCCTGAGAGAACTTTTCAAGGTCTTTAAGTTCCTCGACGGTATATGGTTTGATTTTCGGCATGGATGCAGGTTCAAAACGGGCGAATTCCCAGTTACCCCGGCCAACCTCCGGAAACTTGGAGGAAGGAAACATAAAAAGCTGATCATCGGAAATGTGGACCTGGAGATATCGGATTTTATAAAGGCGGCAAAGCTCGATTACCTGTTTGACTCCTCCCGGAGAGTGGTACTTTCTGGCGAGGTCGATTAGAAGACCGCGGTAAGAATAGGCTGGCCTGTCTTCGACACTCATGCATGGAACTGTTACCGCTCCATTTGAATTCCGCAGTGCCTGGAGAAGTGTCGCCGTACCGGATGCAACGCTGTGGTAGTCACCGGCTTTGACAGTGGCCAGTTTTGAGACTTCGAGTGTGTATGCTTCATCTTTCAGTGATGAATCGAGCTGAAGCAGGATATCACCGTCAACAGCCTTTCCATCGGCTGGAGCCAGTCGAAGACCTGTCAGCGTTAACATCTCGTCTGACAGGACAACTGCAAGCGGTTTAAGTTTCTGGTCACCGGCAATGATCCTGCTCTTTCCTGTAAGAGATAGTGTCCCCTTCTCCATCCGGACAGTCTTTGGGAGAGGGATAAAGTCTGGAGCATCACTTGCCGTGGCGGGAGTCACGGCCGCCGATAAGGCTGCTGTAATGATGATGAGGGTTAGTAATGCGTACGGGATTCTTATTATTTCTGGATGTTTATTCATTGATAGTGCCTCGTAAAATATCCGCGTTAGTTTCTGTAACATCTAGGAAGTTTAGCAAACCCGGTCAACGACAAAACCCGCAGGCAAATTCGAGTATTAGAGATTAAAGGGCATTTTCAGCTGGTGCAGTCATTTGTGTTAAATAGTCAGTTATTTCTGCTATTCCTGAGCCGGGATGCCGATGCATCTATCTAATGGATATCAAGGTTCCAGAAACGAGAACTACCAGGCGGATTTCTCCGGGTGTGTCTGTAGTGACCCTGCAGGGACGGCTATTGGCAGGAGTTGTTCCTTTTACCGGTGGTGTGCCGGAAAGCGAACCGCTGTACTGTATTAAAGTCCAGTAATCTCCCGCCAGTGAAGTTTCAAATCCTGGAAGGGATGTGATATTTACTTTATTTCCGTTGAATACGAGGTCTTTGACTGCTGCTATCATGTCATTTGTGGCGCCCGGATTACGGTTCAGAGGCGCGGCCAGTTCGTAAGTCAACGCAGTGCCTTCTGCCAGTGTCAGGTTGTTTGAAATAATCAGGGTACCTGCGAGGCCGACACCGTTTCCGGGATTGATGCTTGCGTCATTGGTGACAAGTACCGTTCCTGAAATCAATCCGGTACCGCCCAGTGTGCCGCCGCTGACAGTGAAAGTTCCTGTATTGGTGGCGATTCCATTCATGCAGAACATTCCGGTGCCGCTCTTGACGACATTCAGCATCCCCGTATTGCCATTACGGAATATACCAGCGTAGATGCAATCAGTATTATTGCTTAATGTTAGCGTCGAAGAATTTATGGTGTGAGTATTTTCAACGTATGCATATGCACCAGTAGCCCCGCCGGTGGTTACCAGGCCGCCAATGGTATCGCTGAACCCGCTGAGCCGTAATCCCCCATAACATGTCGAGTTGCTGTTAAAGAGATAGGCTGTTGTACTGTCATTGACCTGGTTGGAGTTAGCCCACTGGACAATGGCTCCATAAGTTGTGCCTCCGACAACCATAGGGCCTGGTATGGCATCAAGACCAGCAGGCTTGTTCAGTTGAATTGTATAACTGTCATATACGAACGTTGTCATGCCTGTAAAGGTATTGGCTGCGGTACCGCTCAACCGGATATTTCGCTCGAGGAAAATGTTACCCGTTCCAGAGATCGCGCTGTTTATTGTACAGGCATTTCCTCCGCCAGTTGTGAAGTTGACCGTGCCATTGTTGGTCAACTCAATTGATCCGGAGTATGTATAGCCCCAGCTGACGCTGAACGTACCCGCCACTCGCAGGGGTTTTGAGCTGTTTGGCGGTTGCGCGGTGCTTACCGTTCCGCGAATCTCAACAGGAGTCGTGTTAGTTCCGAATGCATTTGCGTGCCCGAATCCCAACGCCAGGTTGGTGCAAATTGCTGTTCCGAGGAATCCGGTATTGTTGCCGCTGACGGTAATTGTCGAAGCGCCTGTGCCATCAAGTGTAAGCATACCGCTTCCAGAGATTTCACCACTGATGGTCAGCGTGTTACCGGACTTCTCATTTGTCACAGCCATTGACCCGAGCATCGAGATTGCGCTTGATATTGTGTGGTTGTTCTGTGATGCCGTGTTTTTCACTATGATTGTTCCACCATCTGCGATGCTCAGGGTATTGCCCTGTAAGGAGAATGTCATCGTTGTATTGCTGAAAATGATACTCTTTACTGTCCTGTCACCGTTCAGGTTGACTGTTGGGAGGGTCGAGCCCGTGAATGTTGCCGTGTCAATCGGCAGCCTGGGGAAATCGTTGTTGTTGACCCAGTTGGCCGGTGTGTCCCAGTTGGCAGTGCCGCCCCCGCCGTTCCAGATGAAGTTGATGGCAGTAGTCTCTCTCGGTATGCTGAAGGTCCAGACCTCTCCGGTTTCTGACCCATAGGCATTCACCGCGACGACTTGCCAGAAATAATTAGTAAGGTCTGTAAGATACCCTGCATAAAAAGAAGGAATTTCCAACGTCTGCATTGTCGGTGTCTCAGGCTTAGTCTGTGACGGGAGCCAGAGGTAGATGTCGTATGTTTCGGCATCTGTACACGACCAGGTAAATACGGGTGCGGCAGAAGCATTGGTTGCACCGTTGGTTGGTGAGGGTGAATAAGGCGCGAATGGCCTTTGGTTGCGGGCAGTAAACGCCCAGACTTCACCTGTTGCCGTGCCGTAGGAGTTGCTTGCGACCACGAACCAGTTGTATGTGTTGGTATATGCCAGTCCGCCAGGATTGTAACTGTTGGTTGAGACCGTGGCTGTTGGGGTTGCCGGCTGGGATCCTGGGAGGCTCCATAAATAAATATCGTAACTGGTTGCATCAAAACTCTGCCATCCCAGAATGGAAGAAACTATAACATCAGTAGTGTTGTTTGCCGGTGAGGGTGTGTCAGGAGCAAGTGGAGCGAGGCTACTGCGCGTCTTGAATGACCAGACCGTACCGGTAGCGGTCAATGAACCGCTGTTGGTCGCCACTATCTGCCAGTTATAGGTCGTATCGAGATCGAGAGCAACGGGCGGTGTGTATTGACTCTGTGTCACTTCTGATGTCGGCGTACCGGGCTTTGAGCCACTCGACTTCCACAAATATACATTATAACCATCTGCATCCAACGCATCGGCCCAGTCGAGTGCGCTGGATTCGGCTACATTTATCGCATTATTGGTGGGAGTTGGCGAAGACGGCGTTCCTGGCAGTATCCCGTTGGAAAGGATTACCAGGTTCACCTGCCCTGCCGTATTGGTATCTACACCCAGAATGTATGGGCTTGATGGGACCGTACCGACAGTCAGTCCGCTGCCGGATATTGTTCCGCTGTAATTGATCAGGCGCCACTTATCGCCTTTATGGCCGGTTGCATACCCGGTGAGATTCGAAACATTCAAGGAGCCGGACAAGGACACATTTCCGCTAACCGTTATAAGGTCGTTCATGCCGCTGCCAATGAGATTTGTATATCCGAGGTCGAACGTCAAAGTTGAACCACTATTATTGGTTAGGTTGTTGTTCAGCGTTATCGTACCGGCTACTCCATTTGTTAATCCTGGTGCGAGGTTACCTCCGGCCTCAACGTTGATGGCGCCGGCAAATGGACCAGTACCGCCAAGTGTACCGTTACGTATCATCCACGTTCCTGAGTTGATCGCCGGTCCGTTCATGAAGAACGTTCCGGTGGAACCCTTGGTTATGATAAACTTTGCCAGATTGCCGTCACGAATTGTCCCGTAAAAGCTGCAATCTGTGCTATTGCTGATGGTGAGGGTGGATTGAATCGTTGCGCTGTTATTTTCTGCGACAGCAGTGCTACTTGTAGTGCTTAACGACCCAATAGTATCATTGTAACCATTCAGCCGCAGAATACCACTGCTGCGAAGCGTCACTGGTGCTGTGTCGCTGATCTGGTTGTCGCGACTTAAGGTGACTATACCATAATTTACCAGCGGTCCGGAAATGGCTCCATCGATAGCCGTCTTGTTGAGATTGAATGCACATCCGGGATTGGTGACCGGGCCGGTGAAGACGTTGGTCTGTGAACCACTGAACTGATAACCACCACCGCCAGAAAGAACAATACTCCCGTTTGTTCCTGCGAAGTACCCATTATAGTTTGGGGTGTTACCGCCATTGTTGAGGGTCAAAACAGCATTGCTGATTGTAATCTGTGATGAAAATGTCCCGCTTCCCCAGTGTTCTATGAAAGAATTGCTGACCACAATGATTGGTTCCAAAGTGTTCGGAACATTCTGAAATCCACCGCCGCTTAATATCGTGGGCGTATTTGTGTCTCCCAACCCTCCGGTTCCGGTAAAAATTACAATTCCTTTGGGCACGACAATGAGACCGCTAAAGGTAGCAGTACTATCGGCGTTAAGACTGACACGCCCGCTATTTCCGTTGTTCATAGTGATAGTGCCGGAGCCAGTAATGGGCCTGGCAATGATAAGATAGCCGCCTCCGTTGTTGCCATTGGCGTCGGAACCGAAAGTCGCGTCCCCTGCCAGCGTAATCGGACAGTTGATGGTGGAATTCCTGTATGAGCTTGGTCCGTTGTAATCGCGGATGATTCCTCCGGCAGCAATCGTAATCGTGCTTGAGGTGTTGGTGATTGAGAAGTTCACGCTGTTGTTTGTGAAGATAAGAGTTCCGAGAGTAATACCGGTATTAAGGTTAATGTTGGATCCAGTAGTTCCGGTAATAATGGCCGTGTCAGTCGAGAATTGCGGATAGCTGGAGTTGTTAGTCCAGTTTCCGGGAGTTGTCCAGTTGGTGTCTGCCCCGGCAGCGTTCCATGTATAAACCGTGGCCAGTGAAATTCCAGGGGAGAGAAGAATACAAGAAGTAAGCAGCGCAACCGCAACACAACAGAATTTATAACTACTCTTCATCGATAATACCGTCTTCCGTTTCAATTGCCCCCTGGCCAACTGCTGCAAACGTAAGCGAGACCACTATACAAACCGAAGACATATCCTGATGCGTTATCTCCCGTGCAAAGGCCAGTTTATTTTTCTAAGCATCGCTGTTCGATAGCGATAGCAAGTTTTGGCAATATAATACGGTAATCTATCATAAAAAAGGAATAGCAACAATAACTGATTATTTAACAGAAATGACTATGCCGATTTCAGTGCGGTCCATGTATTCCGGGTAAGGAGAGATAATGAGAGCTAGAAGGATGGGTCTTACCTGTTAGATCTCCAGGCAGGATCGCTTTTCTCGCTTGTTGGCCATATATCATGCTGATTTACTGTATTAACATGGGTATAATCAAATCATCCATACGCCAGATGCTGCAATGACTATTGTAATTTGTTGAATATATGGAGCTTAAGGTGACTCTCTTATCGTTTTGATCCAGAAGACTGTATCCAAGGCATTTCCGCAATTCTAACTGGTTGCGGGCTGGATAAGTCATTTTTGTTAAATAGTCAGTCATTTTGGACATTTCTATTCTATTGTGAATTTGCTAATATTTAAAAAAATGAAGATATCTTAACCCAATGAAAAGTAAGGTTATGAAGATACGGATTCATTTTGTACTGGAATTTAGCTTGGTTCTATTTGCTTTGGCTCGAACGGCGCTGGCTGCTGACTATGCTTGGAAGGGCGATTCTAACGTAACCAACAACTGGGGTAATTCTGCCAACTGGACACCTTCCGGTATTCCGGATGGCAGCGCCGATACAGTGTTGTTTACTCAAGTTGTGAGTAAGGTTGTTACTGTTGATGTTTCGAGGACGCTCAGTTCGCTTATCTTCAGCAACAACACTTCATCTGGCTATCTTATTACCACCAACGCCGGCAGCAGCAGTACCCTGACCATTGCTGCGGGTGGTTCCATTATCTGCAAGGACACGGCTGATATTCATAACGGTTATCCGCAACGGGAAGAGATAAATTGTCCGATGTCCCTGTCAGGAGATCTGACGCTCGGGAGTGCCCAGTATGACCACGGGTATGGTAACTTCACCTTGCGTTTAAATGGCACGGTTACGGGGTCAGGAACCATCACTTACATTGGTCCAAGGGAGGCATGGCTGAATGGTAACAACAACCAGTTGTTTACCGGATCGATTCTGGTGACGAATGGGAACCTTTATGCGGGCAGTCAATATGGTTTTGGTTCTAATACAGCCGTAACGCTTACCGGGCCGGGAGTACTCGGCGTGGCTGGCGGCACGACAACATATCTCAGCCTTACAGTCTCGTCTAATGCGGCTGCTCAGTTATGGGCTATGGGCAATAACGCAGTCGTTAATGGTCCAATAGCACTCCAAACAGGTTGTGTGCTTACGAATTGGAGCAAATGGGGAGGCAATACGTGGTCTTTGTCTCTCAATGGGCCGATTACCGGATCGGGAACACTTGTAGCTCAGGCGGGTACGGACATAAGACTCATTGGAACATCCGCCAACACATTCACCGGTGACGTGAAGCTTGTCCAGTCGACCTTGATTCTGAACAAGACCGCCGGTGTTGATGCGATTCCCGGTAACGTTACGATCGGTGACGGCGATGCGGCGAACCACATTTTGCAGTTAAGTGCGGCCAACCAGATAAACGATGCAGGTATGGTTGTCTTCGGCAGTCAGTCTGACGGAGCCAACGCCTTGTATTCGTGTTTCCGCCTCAATGGTCAAAATGAAACGGTTGGAGGACTGTTGAGCCTGAGCAATAACTTCGGCACAGTGGAGAATAATCATGCCACTACGGCATCAACCCTTACGGTTACCAATAATGCTGATTGTATTTTCGCAGGAATGATGAGAAACGGCGGCGCCGCAGTGCTCAACATTGAGAAGGCCGGTACCGGCATCTTCTACATGAACGGAATTGCAACAAATACTGGAACTTTCACCGTGAGAGGAGGAACACTCGGCGGAACTGGAACAATAGCAGGCGTGGTTATGGTAACCAATAGTGCGGCAGTCAACCCAGGCACCAACAGCATGTTGGCTGGCACACTTACAATTAACAACACACTTACGTTAGCCACCAATTCAGTGCTGAATCTCGAGTTGGGGCAGCCTGGCATTGCAGGTTCAGGTCAAAATGATCTTCTCTCCGTTGCGGGAAACCTGACGCTTGCAGGAACTCTCAACATTACAAATCTGAGCGGTTTCGAATCAGCTAATATCGGCAGTAACTGGGTGCTGGTTACCTATGGAGGTACGCTGACCACTAATCAGTACCAGTTGGGGACCTTGCCTGTCATAATACCGGGTGCTACATACTCGATTGATACGAACACAGCAGGACAGGTACGTCTGAAAGTGGATAACATAAGTGTTCCCCCTGCAATGCCGACATACATAGCTCCAACCAACGGATCGATAGATGTTCCTGCACAGACAAATCTTAGCTGGAATCTCGCAGCCGGGGCAAATGGTTATAATATTTACCTGTGGACCACGCCTGGAAGTCCTCCGGGCACCCCAACGGCGTCAACCCCTGGATTGTCCTGGGATCCTCCGGGAGATCTCATTCCGGTAACAAATTATTCGTGGTATGTTGCGGCCAGTAATGCCAATGGATCAACGACTGGTGCGACGTGGTTGTTTACGACTGCTTTGTTGGTGCCGGCGGAACCAGTGTCCCCCTCACCTGCTAACGGGGCGGTAAATGTTAGCATAGCTACATTGCTCGACTGGGATGACACAGCACGCGCAGATGGCTACGAAGTCTACTTTTGGCTGAGTACGGACAGCAAGCCTGGGACACCTAACGCCATGCCGGCGACAAGCGTGTGGGATCCACCGGGATATCTTGCGGATGGGTCGAATTACAGCTGGCAGGTAGTCGATTCCAATGGCTACGGTTCGATTACTGGCTCGGTATGGACTTTCACTACCAAGGTTCCACAGGTTTTTACATGGGATGGCGGTGGCGTGGACAATAACTGGACCAGTCCCCTGAACTGGACCAATGACGCAAGCTATCCTGATTCTGTGAACGACACTGCTATTATCACCGGTACTGTCCAGCCTGCAATCAACTTGAATGGAAACAAGTCTCTGCGGACCCTTATCTTCACGAATACAACGGTTGCTATGTCGGTGACCAACAGTACACTCACGTTGGCGGCCGGAGGACAACTTGTGAACTGTGTAAATAACTGGCCAAACGGTGGCACATGGACGGTGGGTAGCGCGCTGAACCTGCAGGGTGACGCCTATATATCATTTGTGAAGCAGGACGGTAACGGGCGCACCTTTAACATCACAGGCCAAATCACCGGTAGTAGTACAATCTACATAGGTGCTACAGGCGCGTCATCGGTTCAGGTTAGCGGCAACAATACAAACTTCACGGGGAGTGTGATCCTCACAAACGGGACTATCAAAGTGGGGCATTCCAACTGTTTTGGGACGACAAGTTTGGGCACCACGCTGAACGCTGGAACCACACTCGTAGGCCCAACGACGCCAGAGCCATTTACAATTGCAGGAAATGCCGGATTTACATCCTACGGCGGAACTCCCGACGCCTCCGGCAGTATTGTGATTAACAGCGGAGCTACGTTTACCCTAAGCACGGGCGGAAACGGCATCAGGGTCAGCGGACCTGTTTCAGGTCCCGGCAACATTATTCTTACAGGTGGAGGAAGTGGATACCTGAGTGGAACCACCGCCAACACATATACAGGGAGCACCGAAATAGCGCCGACAACATTCACGCTTGCAAAGACGGCTGGTATCAACGCCCTGCCGGGCAATATCCTTATGGGAACCGCAGCTGGCACATGCACTCTTATTCTTGGAGCGAATCAACAAATCTCCGACACTGCCATCCTGACGCAGGTGAACACAAACATTGCAAACATGTCAATTTTCAGGATGAATAGTTTTAGCGAGACTATTGGTGGGCTCGGCGGCGGTCACACTAATTCGTTCATTGAGAATAATCATGCAACAACCGCATCAACGCTCACAATCAGCAATAATGTTAACTGCATGTATGCAGGAAAAATCCGCAATGGTGCGGCAGCGGCCTTGAATATTGTCAAGACCGGTTCCGGTACCTGGTTCTTCAACGGCATTGCCACTAATTCCGGGACTTGGACGATAAGCGGGGGCACACTTGGCGGGACGGGCACAGTTTCTGCCGTTACTGTCATTACAAACGGCGCTGCCGTCAGCCCGGGCACCAACGTCCTTTGCGCCGGAACGATGGTGTTCAGTAATGATCTGTTGTTCGCTACAAATGCCGTGATGTACTTCGAACTCGGTAAACCCGGCTTTGTAGGACTTGGTACCAATGACTTGATCACAGTGGCATCCAACCTGACATTTGCAGGAACGATCAACGTGACTAACCTGAACGGTTTTGAGAGCGGTGGATTTACCGGCAGCTGGGTCCTGGTTACTTATGCCGGAACACTGACCACCAATCAGTACAGGTTAGGCAGCTTGCCTGGTGTCATTGCCGGGGTAACTTATGCTATAGACACTACCTCGACGGTGGGACAAGTGATACTTAAAGTAACCAACCCCCATTCTCCTTACTACTGGTCGCTTGATCAGACCAATGTTGTACTGCAGCTTGCCGGTGGAAATACAGACGTTATTTACAATGTGTTTGGCATTGCCAGTAATCTGACAAACGCGGCAACTTTGTTGTACCAGACAAGTAATACAACGGCTTTTACATACATTAACACAAATGCACTGGGTTCTGTGGAACGGAAGTTCTACAGGGTCACAGAAACCCTGGCAGGAGTTGAATCGACCAATTCGATAATATACACCGCTTTTCGTAAACAGCTTGATCCAAACAGCTGGTACAAGTATGCGCTTGGTATTGATTATGGCGCCTTTAACAGGTTGGACTCGACACTGGGATCACAGTTGGCACAGGGTCTGTACGGCAGCGCGACCAAGAGCCTTGCCGATCTATTCTATCTGCTTGATTCATCCGGTAACTGGGCTATGTGTTACTTGAACGGAAGCGGTGCCTGGTGCGATTACAGCAGTGACAGCCCGACCAATACGTCGGTGCTACCATGGCAGAGTTTCTGGATAAAGCGCAGGAGCAGTGGCAGCGCCTCTTCTCCGATTTACTCGGGATATTGTTTCAGCAATGCAGCACCGCTGACATTCAGGTCGAACGACTGGCATATGATAACCTGGCCTCTGCCGCTGGACAGGAAGGAAGGCGACGGGGCTCCCCAGGGGTGGGGTTTTGCCGCGGCCGGCGGAAAA